>VTLG01014629.1_pt1 | contig 35444 bp, 48 predicted proteins | sample 4694571 | NCBI WGS metagenome assembly VTLG01 (sample SAMN12604809, study PRJNA352737) | marine metagenome | biome: ENVO:00000447; feature: ENVO:00000209|ENVO:00000569|ENVO:01000036; material: ENVO:00002151; isolation source: viral sequences binned using virsorter ...
TAGCCAACTTTTGACCATTTGAGCCTGTTGCAGTACCTTCGCCCGGTTGCCCTTGAAACCATACTGGCGTTTCATAATGGCATAGGCCGACGGCGACCGACTGCGTTTCATCCCTAGCGTTTCCAATTTCAGCGCACCACACAATGAGAAAAATTGCATGATTCGCATGGGGTCATTTGGTACGACAACGGACATGGTTGAGTTTTCGAATTTATAGCTGTTCGGTTCCACTTGGTTGCTCCGGTTTAGGTTGATACGACATAGCCCACTCACGAGTAGGCTATAGCGTGTCACCTTGGGATTCTGCCCCATACCGTCGGATGGGTGCCGGTTGCATCCATTACGACCCAATCGGCAGATTTTACAGGTTCGCCAAACTGCGTGACAAACGTATCATTTTCGTAGGGATTGTAGGATATCCAGACCCACGCCTTATTGCGTTCTGGATTGTAGAATTCCTGAATCATATGCGTGACGTTGAAACCCGATACACCAGCATGAACATTTTTCCGGCCTTCGGCACGTACCCGCGCTTGACCGGCTTTACCGACTAAAAATCGGGCATCTTTCAGCGCAACGTACTCAGGATGCGCTATCACCTTTCCTGCTTGCCGTTCAGACCATACACGGCGTTGCAGATTGAAATAGACGTAGGATCGTTTCATTTTAACGGCTCCAGAATCGCTGTGTTTCTTCGCTAGTGTAGAGTGACGGTAGTTCGTCACGACGGCACCGGTGATTGGCGTCAGGGTGAAAAAAATCACCACAATCGTCACATTCGATATATTCCACCGGTGACGGTAGGTCGTGTTCGGATGGGTCTTTTCTAATCATTGTGTCGCTACCTCTTGCGTTACTTTCTTGCCGCTACCATGCGGCGTGAAACCGATTATAGGCCGGTCAGTCTTCTGGCACAATCGGCACGATTGGCACGTTACTCTATCCGACGTTTCAGCCGGGCACCGTACGACTTTGCGCCCTTTGGGCGTGAACGTCACTTTTGCTGAATCAGTGGGTAACAGCGTCACCACCGGCGCAATGTCCATGTCGGCCAGTGTATCGGCCTCAGTGACATTATTTGACGATAGATTGACGGTGAATCCACTGGAATTGCATTCTGCAATCGTTTTGGAATTTTCGCCAATGAATGGACTATGGTGCGTGTATGTGAATCCGCCACGACCGCGATTAGCCCGAATCAATTGCCACATTTTTGGCGCGTCAATTTGCTGTCCGACCCATTCCATGCCGGGAGTCCATTCGCCACCGTAAACCGGTAGGTCACCGGCTACGTTGTGACGCCATATTCCGCCTTTTGGCAAGTGGCGTACTTTGGAAACGAATGTATCCCAATCGGTACCACGTTCACCGGCTGTTACCTTGCGCCAGTGAATGCCAGTGTGACCGTGTTTGGCATAGCATCCGTGTTTCTTGAGTGGGCACGTATCCGGGCACCATTCCTTTGTGGAATAGGAAACCGGCATCGCACCAGTCTTACGATTAGTGCTGATTGGTGTTAGTGCTACATTGCCGTCAGTCATTGTAAATATCCTCTATCGGTGCGCCTACTATGTATAGGAATTCGGATTGCGCTAGATCAGGATCGATATAGTAGACCATATCGAAATACTCGCCACGATAGTGTACTTCCAATCGGCTATCCTCATACCACCAACCGGTGAATTCGCCGTACTCGAATGATTGGCCGACTATCTTATCTGGCCACATCCGGGTGTCGTTAGCGTTCATTACATCCATGTTGTGTCCTCAAGACGTGTTAGGGGAAGCCCGAATATGCCAGAGTGTCGGCACTATTGCAATAGGGTGACGCGATTTAGTTCGCACCCTGCTCGCCATGATGGGGGGATACTATGTTGTAGGTATCCACACACATCGATGCTGTACGTGTCCGGTGTGCCATATGCCGCGCCATTACTAAGGTATTCGAATAGGTGGTAACGCTACTACATAGTACCAACATCGAAGTACGAAATTTTCAGCATATTGCTTATTGATTTTAATTTCTCGTCCCTTCTTCTTATGAATAACCACCAGTGGTCACCATTATCAAGATCAGTACAGACTGTGACCCCCCCGGCCCCCTTTTTAAAAAATGATATCTATATATATTGTCCACACTCACCAGTCCGTAAATATCACTAACATAAGCAAACACTAATATGGCAAGAACCCTTACTCCCGCAGAGTGGGCAGAACTAGAAAGAGCGCAAAGGGAGGGAGGAATTCCGAATGTTGCATCTGATTTTTCTGATACATTTCAGGGAACTCCAAACGCATGGGGAGATTTACCCTCTCAGAGCGAGCAGGATGCCTTCAGACAGAGAACTACAGGCTATCCAAGAACTGGGGTAGGGGGTCTGCTAGATCGCGTAGGAGCGGGCATACAGGAAGACGTTGGTCAGGTCAGGGATAAGGCTGTTGGCCTTCTAGGTCAGGTGGATTGGCCTGACATGATCAGGGGTGGTTACGAGACTGCCGACATCCCCACAGAAGAGCAGCCAGAGTGGCTGGCTAGAGAATATGAGCATTCATTGGAAACTGGACTTTCTATAGAAGGTTCGGAATTCCTTCTCCAGTTTACCGATGCCTTGGAAAATGATGATATTGAAGAGGCTCAACTGCTATTCAATAATAAATGGCCTTTATTGATCCCAAGAGACAGGGATGAGTTAAATGTATTTCTTGGGATATCGGAGCCTGTAGAATATGACAGACGCTGAACTACAAGCCCTATGGGATAAAAATCTCAACGCCCCGCCCCCTAAGAGATTGTCTGAGGATGAGTTCTTCAAGAAATATAAGAAGGAGGGTGGAGCAATTAGCCCTGCTTCGGGTGCGGTAGCACTTGGAGATTGGGCGTTAGGTTTCGGCTCTAAAACTCTTGATTTTCTAGCTAATACTCCAGAGGCTATATGGGATGTACTGAAGGGTCAATCTCCTGACGAAGAGTTGGCCGCGTTCTACGGAAGGGATGTAAGGGATAATGCCACAGCCAGATTTATAGAGGGAAACCCCGTATTAAGCGCTCTTACCGGATATAGACCCCAGACCGCTGGTGGTCAGTTATTAGAGCATGGTGAAGAGTGGGCGATGGAGAAACTGGGTGCATTGGGTGAGAAAGCCTATGAATTAACTAGGGGTGATCCAATGAGAACGTACACAGAGGAAGACACCCCTATCGCACAAGCTGCCGCAGAAACTTCCAGTTATCTAGGGAACCTGTTTGGCTCCACTATAAAATATGGGGTTCCTTTAGCAGCCGCACACAGGGCCGTAAAAACCGCACCTTTGGCCAGAGATGTGGCTGGTTCAACCATTATGGGTGGTGCTGGTGTAGTACAGACATTGCTTCCCAAAACTAATGTACTGGAAAGTGCCGGAAGATTTGTTGGGGAGAACAGGCTCAAAACAACGAACTTCCAGTTACAGCAGTTAAACAATAGAAGGGAATTCGCTTATCATGTTTTGGGTCAAGATATAAAGATACCAGATTGGTATACAAGCCCAATAGCGAAAATGTTTCATGCTGTGGAGATGGCTTATACAGGATTAAAGCAAAGGAAAAATGCCACAGAGTCATTAGACGGGTTTACCCCGAATGTTATTGCTGAACTGGAATCTACGTTAAGGGAGATGAACCAGATAAAGCAGGGAACAAATACTAGAGTTGATAGGGTAAGTGATATATTTCATGGTCAGGTAGCCCACATCCTTACTACGATGCAGAAGATGGAGCCATATTCTTCGCGTACCAAATTGTTTGAAGAAAGGTTTGGATCACACATCTTCCCAGATAATGTGAAGAATGTAGCAGCAAGGTTTTCTTCAAACGATGTACTTCAATTGATGGATAGGTATCTTGGTGAGCCTTTGAAAGACACCGCACTTCTGGATGCCCATGTCACCCCATTTTTAAAGATGGATCAGAACAGTGGCATAATCCATATGTCTACAAAGGCGTTCCATAAGATAAGGGGCAATTTGTATAAGATGGGTTATAAATCTGGATTCACTGATGTGGGAAAACAGGTGGCCATCCCAAACCAATATTATGGTAATATATTCAGTTTTAAGGGGTATCTACCGCTAATTCATCAGGTCAACAGGCTTATGAAGGAGCAGGGGCCGAATGCTACCAAGGAGTCAATAATCTCAGCCTTGAAGGAACTGGATGCTGATTTAATTTCACAGCATAAATTGGCTCTTGAGGCTTGGAATGCAGATAAGCCGGTGAGGGGTAAATATCTTCCTGAAAGTGTCACTGGTGGCCCACCCGGCGGCAAAAAAATATTTGGTGGTGAAGTCAATATTTTAGGTAGGGAATTCACGGCACCTTCTGGGGAGTTCGCTATCCCATATCAAATTAGGATGAAGTTCTGGAATGCTTCAAAGCCCAGAGAAAAGACATACGCAGCGCTTGATCTTGAGAAGAATATTGTTGATAGCGGTGGTTATATAAGTGTAGGTCAACAAGTTCTTTCACTCGACACCCTGTTGGCCACCATATTTAATAGAGCGATATTCGATAAATCAAACCCAAATAGGGGTGCAGTATTTAACTATGATTCCTATCAATTAGGAACTGGTAAAAAGATTGTAGATGCTCCATTAACTATGGGTGCGGATACGCATAGAATCTTTGTGGATATAATCCCTTGGTCAAAAGATTTCTATGACATGGTAGTTGGAGGAAGAGAAAGCGGAGGAGCGGTTATATCTCAACTTCCCTCAGTGGAAACTATAATTAAAAAACCAAGAGGAAGGCCAAGGCTTGTGGAAACTCGACCAAGTGTAGAGGTAGATGTTCCATTAGGTCAGGCAAGTCTTTATAAGGCACCCCTACAACAGATGAAAAAGTTTGGTATTATGTAATGAGAACCGAGAAACAGGAAGTCTTCATAGAACAATATTGCCTGACTGGTAAAGCAGCCAGAGCCGCTGAAATGGCTGGGTATTCCCATGCTAAACAGCGGGGATATGAACTCAAGAATAAGTTCGCCAAAGAGATTGAAGAGCGCCAGCGCAAGATGATCCAAGACTGCGTACCGGGAGCATTAGCACAACTGAATGAATTAGTCCAAGGCGCGGAATCAGAGTCCGTCCGTCTTGGCGCAGTTAAAGATGTGCTGGATCGAGCCGGTCTTAAACCCACCGAGAAGATCAAGCAGGAAATCTCTCATGTGGAACAATCGTCTACAGATGAACTACAGAGAGAACTGGAGGCTTTAATAGGAACTTCTGATATCTCAGAAATCCCAGAACTGGTGAATTGATATGCCTGCTGGAGGACGAACTTTTGACCGCAAAAAAGTTTTTCATTTCCATAAAAGAGATTTGGATGGAAATAAGATTGGGGAAACTATAACATATAGTTGGGAGCAATTAAAGGATTTCTATTTAAATAAATCTAAAGATGCTTCTAAACATGATTTAAACACCTCTAAGGGGTATCAGCAATTTAGGAGGAATGCGGAGAAGGCATTAAACAGGGAACTTAGCCCTGAGTATTCGAATAGGAAGGATTTGGAATCTAAAGGGAGAGTTCCACAGGGGGAACAGAGATTAAGGCAGGCTCAATATGATGCCAAAAGAAGGCCGCGCATTGATCTTGAGCTGGATGAGGTTGAGTGGCGTAATAATTCTCTTAAAAGTATAGATGCTGATGTTGATGGTTGGATAAAGGATAAAATAAGAAGCAGCGCGAAGAGGTATTATGAGCGCACTCCAGAAGTTTTATCTGGAAGAAAATCTGCTTCTGTTCTTGCTAAAGAATATCTTAACGGACTCACTGATGCACAGATGTCAGAGTGGGATGATGTATTGCGCCCAATAAAGGGTATGAATGATAGGTGGCATCAGGTTGCTCTTGATTCTGGTGATCCCAAACATTTAGACAATATAATAGAAGTTCATCATAAAATGCCGTTAGGTAAGGATGGAACCGGGCTTTCCCCAAAGAATATAATCGGCGCTTCTGGAAAAGGAAAAGTTGTTGGAGCAGAGCATGGGCGCATGCACTCTTCAATTTTAGACCCGCAATATGAAGATGTTTCTAAGGCTGGCGGTGGAATTCTACATTATGCGCCAGAGGGTTCTGGCGGAATAGATGCTAAAATGTATGGGCCGAAATGGGATAAAGAGTCTGGAAAGTTAGTATATGAATTGTTACCCTCCGGTGAATTCATTCCGGGGGTATCTGAATATAAATATGATCGAAGAGTAGACCCGGTACCCGGCGCTGGCTTTTCTGATGCTCCAAAGCATACTCCTTCTATAATGAATTTAAAGTGGTTAAGAAATCTCCCAAGTTATTTGGGCGTTGCGGCTTTATTGGGAACGTCAATGTTTCCATCTCGTGAGGCTTCAGCAGATACTTGGTATGGTCGTATGGGGCAGAATTTGAAAAGCCCCTATCATTGGGCAGATTTCATTACAGGCTTAGATTCAAGAGGCATGGTTGAAGGAATTAAAGAATCTCTGTTAGATACTAAAGAGTCCAGAAAAAAGCGATATGAAGATTTGTTAATGAGTAGGAGACATCGCCAAAGAAGAAAAGAGTTAAAGAGGCAAGGGCTACTAGGCGTGAATATATAATGCTATGCAACTAGAGAGGGCGAAGAGCGCCAAGCGATCCATGCCCCCAAGGGTAGAACTGGAAAAAGCAGTAGAAATCGCTAGGGAAATAAGAACTAGAGAACGCTTCAACAAACTCGACTTCTACGACCCTTATCCCTACCAGCAGAATTTCCACGAAACAGGCTCAGAGGCCAACCAGCGCCTTTTGATGGCTGCTAACCGCATAGGAAAATCATATTGTGGGGCAGCGGAGATGGCCTACCATGTAACCGGCCTCTACCCAAAGTGGTGGAAGGGCCGAAGGTACACGCAACCCATCGTAGCATGGGCTGGTGGGGTCTCAAATGAAACCACCAGAGATATTGTACAGTTTGAACTATTGGGTTCCCCGGATGATCCAGAGGCTTTCGGCTCTGGCGCTATACCAAAAAGTTGCATCCTAAAGACAGAACGAAAACCCGGCGTACCCAACGCCAAGAGCGTGGCACTTATTCGCCATGTCTCTGGGGGGAACTCCTCTTTATTCTTCAAAGCCTACGAGATGCAGGTGGAGAAATGGCAGGGAAGAAGTGTTGACTGCATATGGCTTGACGAAGAGCCTAGTCGTGAGTTATACTCACAAGCAGTAACAAGGACGCTAGATAGAAGGGGGATGGTATATATGACCTTCACCCCGGAATCAGGGATGACTGAAACTGTAGCCTCCTTTATGAATAACCTACAGTCGGGACAGTCCCTGACCAACTCTACATGGGATGACGCTTCAGAGAAGGTCATGTCTATGAAGGGTAAGCGCGGTCACCTGAATGAATCGGTGATGGAGCAGATTCTATCCTCATATTCCCCGCATGAGAGGGAGATGAGAAGATACGGAAGACCCTCAATTGGTTCAGGATTGGTCTTCCCGCTAGGCGAAGAAAAGGTTATGATTGAGCCAATGCATCTTGAGGATCATTGGCCTAGAATAGCAGCAATAGATTTTGGTTGGGATCACCCAACAGCAGTAGTATGGTGTGCTATTGACAGGGAAGAAGAAATGTTCTATATTTACGATTGTTATAGAGCATCCAAGGCTTCACCAGCAGTTCACGCCGAGATTATCAGGTCTAGGCCTCATTTTATTCCTATAGCCTACCCGCATGACGGAAATCGCAGGGATAGCATGGGAAATCCCGGCTTGGCTGACCAGTATAGGAACTTAGGTTGTAATTTCCTACTGGAGCATTTCACTAATCCGCCCGCCTTGGGCGCCGTAAAAGGCTCAAATAGCGTAGAGGAAGGGTTAATGGCTATGCTTCAGTCAATAGAGTCTGGTAAATTTAAGGTGTTTTCAACCCTTTCTGATTGGTTTGAAGAGTTCAGAATGTACCACAGAAAGGATAATAAGGTGGTTCCTTTGCGGGATGATCTTATGTCGGCAACAAGATATGCATTTCAATCCCAGCGCTTTGCAGTCGCGGGTGAAGACCCCGAATGGACAAAGGACGTTGAATACAGGAACTACGGAATTATTTAATGGCAAAAGAAAAAATCACTGAGGAAGAATTAGTAGCCAGAATCAGGAGCGAGATAACAGACGCTCTAGGATATGGTGATACTATTTCAAGACAGCGTGAGCAGGCTATGGAGTATTACTATGGTCAGCCTTTTGGAAATGAAGTAGAAGGCAGATCACAGTTTGTAGACTCCACAGTAGCGGACACTATAGAGTGGATTAAACCATCTCTAATGCGCGTGTTTGCATCTGGCGATGAAATGGTAAAATTCTCTCCGCACGGCCCCGAAGATGTAGCGATGGCCGAACAAGCCACTGACTATGTGAACTACGTTTTCACAAAGGATAATCCCGGCTGGGAAATCCTTTATTCATGGTTTACCGATGCCCTGCTTTCAAAGAATGGTATCGTTAAAGTGTGGTGGGACGAATACGAAGAGAGTCAGCGTGAAGAATACAATGGTCTTGATGAGATGTCTTTCATGGCTCTTATCGGTAGCGAAGAAGTAGAGGTTATTGAGCATACCGAGTATGAAGGTCAAGAAGGTTACGGTCAGGAAGGAATGCTTCACGATGTTGTTATCAAGAGAAGTTCTTATAACGGCAAGATCAAAATAGAGAACGTGCCACCCTCTGAGTTCCTTATTAGCCGAGAGGCTAAGAGTATTCAGGATGCTCGCTTTGTTTGCCACAGGGTTCAAAAGACTTTATCCGAATTAAGGGAAATGTATCCCGATGAGAATCTTGAGCCTGAAGACCTTGGTGTTGGTGAAGATGATGAATTTTCACTTTTCGGTGAGAAGCAAGCAAGATTTGAATTTGATGATAGTAGTAATTTTAATCTTGGTGAAGCCCAAACAGAGGACGCTTTAAGATTATACTGGCTGCATGAATCTTTCTTTCAAACAGACTACGATGGCGACGGAATTACTGAACTTAGGAAAGTATGTACAGTAGGGGATTATGTTTTACAGAATGATGAAATAGATTCGATCCCCTTTGTTTCTATTACTCCGATAAAAATTCCGCACAAGTTTTTCGGTATGTCGGTTGCAGACTTGGTGATGGACTTACAGTTGATGAAGTCCACATTGATGCGTAACCTCATGGATAATATGTACAACCAGAACTTCGGCAGATATGCGGTTCTAGAGGGGCAGGCTAATCTCGATGATCTACTCACCCAACGTCCGGGTGGTGTAGTAAGGGTTAAATCACCTAATGCTGTAATGCCGCTTACCACTCCCGCGCTTGAACCGTATTCATTCCAGATGCTTGAGTATTTGGATGGGGTGAGAGAATCCAGAGCCGGTGTTTCCCGTATGTCTCAGGGTATGAATGAGAATGCCCTGACATCACATACGACAGCCACCGCTGTCAACGCTGTTATGACAGCCGCACAGAGTCGCGTAGAACTCATCGCCAGAAACTTCGCAGAAACCGGCGTAAAAGACCTGATGAGAACAATATATGAATTACTATTGAAGAATCAGGATAAGGAACGTGTGATAATGCTTCGCAACGAGTGGGTTCCTGTTCGCCCAGACGCATGGAATGATAAGGCTGACTGCACCGTATCTGTTGCTTTAGGTCAAGGTAATAAAGACCAGCAGATGATGCATATTTCACAGATGATAAATTTCGCTGCACAATCTATGTCAGGTGGTTTAAGGATTGTAAACGAACAGAACATGTATAATCTCGGCGCATCACTTGTGAAAGCAATGGGATTCCAGAATGTGAGTGATTTTCTGACTGATCCATCACAGATACCACCATCAGGCCCATCGCCAGAAGAACAGTCGATGCAGATGGAATCACAGATAAAGCAGAAGGAACTAGAGATTAAGGCTGCTGAAGTACAAATTAAGGCTCAGAAAGTTCAGCAAGAGGCTCAGGAAGCGCAAGTAGACGCGCAACTGAAAATGGCAGAACTTCAACTAGAGCGTGAACAGAAACGAGCAGTAGCAATAGGGCCAACTTAATATATGTCTGATGAATATCGGGAGGAAAAAGCAAAGAACCTCCTAAACAATGAGTTGTTCAACGAAGCATTTGATGTACTGAGAAAAGACTTGATGGGCCGGTGGGAAGCCAGCGGCTCAACAGAGTTGGAAGCCAGAGAGTCAATCTGGCTTGCGATGAGATTGCTTGACAAACTTTATGGTCATATAACATCCATAGTTGAAACTGGACACATGAATAAAGTTCTGGAAAAGCAACACCCTTTCATCTAAAAGAGGAATTTAATTATGGCGGATAAGCAAGTAGCCCCGCAAGAAACGCAACCCGGAAGTATAATGGAAGCGCAAGAGGTATTACTCGGTCTTATGGAATCCGAAGAGGAGAAACCTGAAACTGAGGAAGCCGCACCTACCGAAGAGGAAGAGTCTACTGAGGAAACTCAAGACGAATCATTGGAAGAGGAATCTGAAGAGGAAGACGAATCCGAAGAGGAAGAGGAAGAATCTGAAGAGTCTGACGACGAAGACGAAGAGGCACTTTATGCTGTCACAGTAAATGGTGAAGAGCAGGAAGTAAGCCTTGAAGAACTTCTGAAAGGCTATTCACGCCAGTCAGATTACACCCGAAAGACGCAAGAACTGTCTAGCGATAGAAAGGGCATGGAGGAACTTCAACAGAAGTATAACTCTGAAATGGCCCAGATTCAGGCAGAGCGTCAGCAGTACACTGAGTACCTAAACCAGATCGTAGAGAATTCTATGGGTGGTCTGGATAAATATGCTAATTTGGATTGGGAGCGGTTAAAAGAATCCGATCCAATAGAGTATGTTACCAAGAGGGAAGAATACCGAGAGGCTCAGGAGAAGATTCAGGCTATGCGTAATGAGCAGGCAACTGCCCAAAATAAGCAAGTAGAGGAATCGAAACAACTCCACTCTAACATGGTAAGGGAAGAACACCAGAAATTGGTATCTGCCGTACCTGAATGGGGGGAGCCTGAAAAACAGAAAGAACTCGCTGGAACGGTGCGGAAATACGCACTAAGTCAGGGGTTTTCTGAAGAAGAGTTAAATTCTCTCGTAGATCACCGATCTGTTCTGGTCTTGATGAAAGCGGCAAAGTTCGATGCTATGGATAATGCCAATATCAAGTCTAAGAAACTAAAGAATAAACCTAAAGTAATTCGAGCGGGTAAGGGAAAGACCAAGGGAGAAAACTCCAAGTCTAAACGTGCTGCAAAAATGAAGCGTCTTCAAGGTACAGGCCATGTCGATGACGCGGCCTCTATTTTGGAAGATTTATATAATTCCTAATAAGGAGAATAACAAATGGCAATTGCAACAAATACGTCGCTGACTTATTCGTCAGTAGCGATTCGGGAAGCATTGTCAGATGTAATTTACAATATCGCTCCTATGGACACACCCTTTATGTCGGGCTGCTCTAAACAGACTGTAGATAATACTTTCTTTGAATGGCAGACTGACTCGATTACGGCTGGTGCAACTAACCGTAAGATTGAGGGCGATGACAGCATTGCTGCCACCGCTCGTGTGCTTCCAACGCGACTTGGAAATTACGCCCAGATATCACAATATGTAAACCAGACATCTGGAACTGACGATGCAGTTAATTATGCCGGTCACGGCAAACATCAAGCCTATCAGCTCGCGAAGAACGGCAAACGCATGAAGCGCGATATGGAAGGTATGTTACTAGAAAATATCGTCCGTGCTGCCGGTAATGCAACCACAGCGAGAGCAACGGCTGGTGTTCCTGCATGGCTTGCTACCAACTATGTATCCATGAACCCAACGTCCGGTTCTCCGGCTGCTGGTGCAACGGGTACGACTGCGATGACAGAAGCTACTGCTACTGCTTCCATTACGGAAGCTGGCATTAAGAACGTCATCAAAGACTGCTACGATGCTGGTGGTAACCCTGACTTGATCTTGGCTCCGTCTGCTATTAAACAGGCGATCTCTGATCTAGCACAGTCAGTATCATCTCTTCAAACTAACACGAAGGGTGATGCACCTGCTCACGTGGTGGCCGCTGTTGACGTTTACGTCAGCGATTTTGGTACGTTCAGAATCGTGAGTGACCGTAACGTAAAAAGCACGGAACACGTGTTCTTTTTGGACATGGACTTTTGGGCTATGGGTTGGCTCAGACCGTTCCAGACTGTCGAACTTGCTAAGACTGGTGATGCTCAGAAGCAATTATTGATTGCTGAGTATGGCCTGATTTCCAAGAACGAGAAGTCAAGCGGTATCCTTGCTGACGCTAAGGCGTAATAAGTATCGGGGGCGGGGAAACTCGCCCCCACCTTATGCAAGAATTAGAAACTAACTGTCCTAATATTCAGGACGAATACGGCGGGAAGGTAGTATTCCCATTCGGGCCGTGTATATATCAGAACTTTATCTCTGATGACCTTAGAGAATCTCTTCTTGAAGAAGGTAAGAGAATCAGAAATGAAGACCATGATTACGGTAAAAGATTAGCCGGTAATATGTATTTCGGCGGGTCTTACGATTATGGTAATGAATACATTGTGAAGGTATTTCCAGAGTTCCTGAAAATCCTATTCCAATGGTTCGATTTCATGGTATATCATTATGACGGTGGACGAGTAAACTTTGCGCCGGGTAAAGAAGATTTAGAGATCAATTTGGATACTCTCTGGATAAACTTTCAAAAGCGGTATGACCATAATCCACCGCATCAGCATCATGGCATTGTTTCGTTTGTTGTTTATCTTGATGTACCGGAGAAGATATTTGATGAACAGGCGAAGTCTAATGTTCAGGATGCCGGTCATATAGTATTTAAGTATGGGGAGTCTATCAGTCCACTCAGTGTAAGTATGTGGAATGTAACCCCCCAGAATAACCTGATCCTTATGTTTCCTGCCACACTAGATCACATGGTTCACCCATTCTGGGTAGATGAGGAGCGCGTAAGCGTATCAGGAAACTTCACATTAACCGATAGAATTGTATTAAGTCAAAACGGAGCATAAGTAATGGCAAAGGATATCACCGGATTTTCAGCTAAAGGGTTTAAGTCAAAGGGATTTGTTGGCAGTAAGAAAAAGAAAAGAAAGAAAGCGTTACCCATTGACGAGAGACAGAAAGGCGTAACAGCAAGAGTTGGCAAAGGCTATAGACGAGTATCTCCCAGTGGTTCAATCACAGCCCATGAGAGAGGTTTAGGAATAAAGCCAAAGAGGGGAAAGGGTGCTGGTAAACCTCTGGGTAAGGGCAGAAGCAAACTCCGTAAGAGGTCAGTAAGTTAATCATGAAAAACATAGACAAAGAAATTGAATCAATCGCCAACAAAATGATTAAGGGAAAGAAGTCTATCCCTAAAGTTAATAAACCTAAAGAGCCGACCGATGCTATGGGATGGTTGAAGAAAGCATACATCGATAGCGATCCCAAAGACGGCGCACCCAAAGTAGGGAATATAGGATATGTCTAAAAGACTTGTTGTAGATCACGAGCCTTGGCGCAGAACTGATTTTCATTTTGATGAGGCTGAAAGTAAGGTTACATTAAATACAGTGCAAGATGCAGAGCCTATTGTTGAAGAAAACAAGAGGAAGATGAATTCCTATGGTGATAAATTATCCGTAGGTAAAAGGGGAGAATGGCATCACACGGCCTCTATACCCATAAATATATGGGAACAGTGGATGCAGACGACAAACGGGGCGATTGAAAAAGACCCCAAACTTCTTGCTCGGTATCTTAATGATCCCGATTACAAGTATTTCAAAGTTGCTCCAACAAATATCTAAGGGTATAAATTATGTATAGACGAAGCGATGACGGTAGTTTCAACAGGTGGGATGTGCAGAGCGTTGTTACGGTAGGTGCTTCTGCTGTCGCAACGAATGTAAGTACCGCAAAAATATTAGGCATTCACACGGATGGGGAGATTTACTTTAACTTCTCTTCGTCTTCAAGTGCCTCTGTCAGCACCGCTAACGATCTGAAACTAGCGGCTGGACTCACATTCATTAACGTACCTAAGTTCTCTGGTCAGGGTGTATCTCAGTATCTACATCATCAGAGAGTAGGTGGTTCCAATGTAAGTATGCGACTGGTTCATGTCTGATGGCGATAGGGACGTTCGCGCAGCTTAAGACCGCAGCCGCAAATTGGTTAGACAGAAGTGATCTAACCGATAGGATACCGGAGTTCATTACTCTAGCGGAAGCACGGTTTAACCGTGTTCTCCGAATCAGGGATATGGAAACTGTATCTACTGCTATCTCTACGTCTGCTGGAACAAGAGAGTACAATCTTCCCACTGGATTCGTACAGATGAAAGAGTTTCACCTGTCTACTGATCCAATAACGCCACTGGCTTATATTACACCAGAGATGATGTCAAGGATGCAAGCCGGTAGTAGCAAATCCAAACCTCAAGTATTTACAATTATAGCAGATAAAGTAAGGTTAGGGCCGAACCCTGATGCCGTCTATACTACTTCAATGCTTTACTACAAAGCCTTTACTGCTTTATCTGACTCAGCAACAACAAATGATATGCTGACTAATAACCCAGATGTATATTTATACGGCACATTGTTGGAGGCAGAGCCTTTTATTATGAATGATGAAAGGGTTGGATTGTGGTTAGCCGCATTTGAGAAAGCGGTAAGTGACATACAAAACCAAGATAATAAAGATCGTCACTCAGGTTCACAACTCAGGGTTATGAACACTGGCGGATACCCGTGAGGTAATTAAAAATGTTAAATAATTTTGCAGCAACACAAGCAGGTGGAACAGGCACAGTCACAACTACCACAATATTAGACACGACCATTGTCAACGCAGATGTAGCATCTGATGCAGCCATTGATTCCAGCAAAATCAATTTTGCTAACACTGTGGAGATTGAGAGTTCTTCTGGCGACCAGATATTTGAAATGGATAATAATGCTTCTAACTCTGCAAATTTCCAAATTCAGAATGGCGCAGGTAATGCTAGGACTGACTTTGCTTTAGATGGCAGCGCCATCATTACACTGAAAAATCAAATGGTAGGGATTGGTGACACCAGCCCTTCATACGCCCTTGATGTCAATAGCACTGGTAGATTTACGAGCGATCTTATAGTTGGCGGAAACCTAACAGTAGGTGATGCTGGAGCAGAGGATCAGAAGGTTGTCTTTGATGGTAACGCTCAAGACTTTTACGTCGGTCTTGATGACTCTGCTGATGATCTGGTTATAGGGTTGGGTTCAACGGTTGGCACAACTCCTGCAATATCCATTAACTCAGACAGAGATGTAACCATCTCAGATGGGGCAATTGATTTTGATATTGCTTCCCATGATACGTCAAATGGATTAAAACTTGGTGGAACACTGGTTACATCCACCGCTGCTGAAATAAATCTGCTTGATGGAAAGAGTTCAGTCGGAGATGCTAGTGGGCCGGGTTCAGCCACAGATAATGCTATCGCAAGATTTGATGGAACAGGCGGCAAAACTCTTCAGAACAGTTCTACTACCATTGATGATAATGGCGATATAGTTGTTGGCGGAACAACGCCAACTATAACCATTGGAGATGGTGGCACAGAAGATACTATGCTGGCGTTTGATGGAAATGCGGTTGATTTCCGTATTGGTCTGGATGATGGCACTGACAAATTAGAGATAGGCGCAGGAACAGCACACGGTACTACGGCTGCTATCACAATTGATTCCTCTGCTGACATGACATTAGGCGGAGGTATTGCTTGTGCGGATGAGGAAATTAGCAGACCTAAGTTTAAGGATTATGCTGAAACCATAAACGCATTGGGCGATCTTGGGGGCGGTACTGATGCAATTGATTTCACCGCTGGCAACGTAGTTTCTGCGACGGTATCAACCAGCACACAGACTTTTACGTTCACCAACCCACCGGCAAATGGAATAGCCGGATCATTCACCCTGTTTCTTACCAACGGTGGATCACAAACTGTGAACTGGCCGGGATCAGTTGACTGGGCTGGTGGAAGCGCACCCTCCCTGACATCTTCCGGTGTAGACGTTCTTACCTTTACGACTCTGGATGCAGGAACTATATGGTATGGATTCGCCGCTGGCACGGACATGAAGTGAGAAATTAACTATGGCAAAAGAAACTGCAACATACATTAGCCAACTGGTAGCAACTAATCCTGTCGCTTCAGACTCTGTATCAGTTGGTGATGATCATCTTAGGATGCTCAAAACTGTTCTAAAGACGCAGTTCAGCGGCCTTTCTGGAACAACTGCTGTTACTGCTTCAGAAGCAGAGATGAACTATCTTGATATTGCTACGCTTGGTACGTCAGCAGATTCAAAAGTTCTTACACAAGCGTCAGGTGTTGTTACAATTGCTGGCGACGTAAAAATTACCGGCACAACTCCCCTGCTTACCATTGGTGATGCTGGGGCAGAAGACACAACCATTGTCTTCGATGGGAACGCCAAAGACTTTTATGTGGCGCTAGATGATTCAGCAGATAAATTGCTTATCGGTGAAGGTTCGACTGTAGGCACAAATCCTATTTTAAGTCTAACGGATGACACTGTTACTTTAGGTGATGGCGCTGCTGTGGATACAGCGATTGTATTCGACGGAAATGCGAAGGATTTTCACATAGCCTTAGATGATAGTGCTGATAAACTAATTATTGGTGAAGGCTCTACTGTAGGAACAAATGAAATACTAAGCATTACTGATGACACGGTTACCATAGGCGATGGAGCAGCCGTCGATACTTATCTTAATTTTGACGGGAACGCTGCTGACTTCCGTATAGGTATTGATGACGGAACAGATAAGTTAGAGATAGGCGGTGGTGTAGCGCATGGAACCGCTGCCGGAATATCAATGGACGTTAATGGGGACATGACTTTAGGTGGTGGTATTGCTTGTGCTGACGAAGTTATAGGCAGACCCAGATTCACAGATTATGCGGAAACTAAAGTTGCCATGTCAGCAAATGCAGTTGATTTAAGTTTAGGGAATGTTCAGACTTATACTCTATCTGGAAACCAAACACTGACTTTTACCAATCCCCCCGCTACTGGAAATGCTGGCTCCTTTACATTAATAGTTACTAATGGTGGAAGCGCAACATTAACTTGGCCGACATCAGTAGATTGGGCTGGAGGTTCAGCCCCATCATTAACATCTAGTGGAATAGACATTCTGACGTTTATGACAATAGACGGCGGAACCATTTGGTACGGCTTTGCTGCCGGGACGGACATGAAGTGAGGAAAATATTATGCCATTAGGAGCGCACAAAGCCGCCATCATGGGAGTGGCCGGTGTATCTACCGGAGATGTAGTTCTAATTTCGTCACAGACTGCTGATGGAGATACAGCACTGACGTTTGATTCTGGAATTGATTCAACTTACGGGGAATACATTTTCAAGTTCTATAACATAAACCCTGCTACGGATGAGGCGCGTTTTAGTTTTCAAGCCAATGCTGCTGGCGCATCGGGCTACGACGAAACCATGACCACCACCAATTTCAATGCGCGTCACCCGGAAAGCGGTGCCGATAACGAATTGGTCTACGTGACCGCTAATGATCAGGCGCAGGGTACAGCGTTTCAGGATTTACAGCGGGATCAGGGTAATGGTTCTGATGAATCCTGTGCCGGAGAATTACATTTGTTTAATCCGTCATCAACAACTTATGTAAAGCACTTTTATTCACGAATCCAAGGACATCATTCCGCAAATCACGCTTTGGATATTTTTGTGGCGGGCTACTTCAATACAACAACGGCAATTGACGATATTCAATTTAAGTTCTCGTCAGGCAACTTTGACGGCAAGATCAAGATGTGGGGAGTAAAGTAATATGGCAATGACACTGATAACAACTAATGCACCGTCAAATGCTACTAATTCAGCATTTACTTCCGACATAGACAGCACTTATAAACTTTTTATATTTAAGTTCTTAGATATAAATCCAGCAACTGATTTAGCAGAATTTACGTTTAATGGCAGCATAGATGGTGGCAGTAATTACAACGTAACAAAGACTACGACTTGGTTTAGGGCTTATCATCAAGAATCTGGAGCCGGGCCAGCTTTGGGGTATGACACCGCAGGAGATTTACCACAGTCAACGGCTTACCAGCAGTTGGCTGAAGATGTAGGTAATGGTTCTGATGAAGGTTGTGCTGGAACTTTATGGTTATTTAATCCCAGTAGCACAACCTATGTAAAACATTTTTATGCAACGTTAAATAGTCTCAATGGCGCGGATAGCAGTTATAACCACTTTATATCTGGCTATTTTAACACGACGGATAATATTGATGCTATTGATTTTAAGTTCTCATCCGGCAATTTCGACGGCACTATAAAAATGTACGGAGTAGGCTAATGGGTATACCAACACTTATTGAAACTAATTCTGATTCGACAGATATTGCATCCATAGAATTTACTTCCGGCATAGACGGCACCTATGACGAGTATATGTTTGTGATTACAGACCTAAACGCAGCCTCAGGTAGCCAATCAATTCGCGTTACAGCGAGTACCGATGGAGGAAGTAGTTACGGGGTTACAGCAACATCAACATTTTGGAGGTCGATTCACACAGAGGATGCTGCGAGTGCGGATATCGGATACAACAGTTATCTGGATTTAGCCCAAGCAACTGGGCCACAGTCTCTAACTCAGGATTTGGATACAGCTGCTGATGCTGCGGTATCTGGAATTTATACACTGTATTCTCCAAGCAGCACCACTTATGTGAAGCATTATTTATCTAGAGTAGGCGGTAATATGTCTGGAGCCGCTGCATATGATTTTTTTGTAGCAGGATATTACAACACAACAACAGCAATTAATGCGATTAAGTTTGCAATGAGCAGCGGTAATTTCGACGGTACGATTCAGATGTACGGAATAGAATAACTTCAGGAGTAATTTAGATGGCAAGAACTAAAATGGTAAACGGTGTAAGAATGAATCTGACGCCGGAAGAAGAAACAGCAAGAGATGCGGAAGAGGCTGAATGGGAGGCCGGTGCTTTTGATCGCGCAATGGCGGGGTTAAGATCAGACCGTACCAGCAGACTGTCTGCTACAGACTGGTACGCCCTACAGGACGTAACCATGTCTGACGCAATGACAGCGTATCGTCAAGACTTGCGTGATCTTCCAGCGGGATTATCCACCGCAGAAGAAGTAAAAGCCGTTAGCTGGCCGGTAAAGCCCTAACATGGCTTTAATCCCGATTGATCAAGTCGGGCAGATTGGGATTGTCAAGGATATCAATGCTTGGCAACTGCCCAATAACGTCTGGACGGATGGCAACAATATAAGGGCAGAGCATGGGGCTATTCAGAAGACCCCCGGCTATAAGGAGGTTATGGCCTCCTGTCCTGTTGCACCCTACTACATTACAAACTTAGTAGCTGGTACTGCATCCTACTGGATAATCGGTGGATTGACTAAGATTTATGTCCACAACGGTTCGTCATGGACTGACATAACCAGATCATCCGGTGATTACAGTGCCACAGCCAGAGGTGGCTGGGTATCTACTGTATTGGGTGGTGTTCTCATTATGACCAACGGTGTTGATGACCCCCAGTTCTGGGCATTGAGTTCCGGCGTACCCGCAGTAGGTACTAGAATGGCAGACTTGAGCAACTGGCCAGCCTCTACTGAATGTAAATCCATTAAGGCGTTCCGATCCTTCCTGATCGCCCTTAATATAACAGAGTCTAGCACTAAGTATTCAAATGTGGTGAAGTGGTCAACAGAGGCGGCTATACAAGCTGTTCCGACCTCTTGGGATGAAACTTCGGCAACGGTCGATGCTGGTGAGTATGAACTTGCTGATTCAAAGGGAGCCATATTAGATGGCCTTCCTTTAACAGACAAGTTTATGATCTATAAGGAGGACTCAATTTACCAGATGTCGTATGTGGGTACTCCATTTATCTTTGCATTTCGCCAACTCTCTCCAACGATTGGCGCATTATCTACAAACTGTGTGGCTGAATTCGGGGACAAGCATTTTATCTTTGGTAATGGCGACATCTACATAAACGATGGCATAAAGGTTGCATCTATTCTTCCTCATAAAATGAGGGATTACTTGTTCGGTAATATGAATGGTGATGAACATGAGAAAGCATTTGTAGTTGCGGATTACGGAAACACAGAGATGTGGGCTTGCTATGTATCCGCTGGAAATACAACAAATGTCCAGTGTGACAAGGCTCTGGTTTGGAATTGGGCGAATGAGACATTTACTGAGCGCGACCTTCCAGAAACATCAATGATTGGATATGGTATTGAAGGCGACCCATTATCCTCTGCCTCATGGTCTGCTGATACATCTACATGGGCTAATAATGCATTGAATTGGAATACAGCGGGTGCCTCTGCCTTCTCTAATACGGCTGGTAAATCTCTGGTAATGGCTTCCCCAACCGACACTAAAATGTATCGGCATGAAACCGGGAACACGAAGGATGGAACTAACATGACATCCTACATTGAAAGAACAGGACTAACCGTAGATGAGTCAGGACAGCCTAATGCTTCAACAGTGAAGAAGATTCTGTCTGTATGGCCCAAGATGTCATCCTCAGACGCGAATGCTGTGAACGTCTATGTGGGCGCACAGATGTCGGCAGAGGAAAGTATTACATGGGAAGGCCCGTATACATTTAATCCTGACTCACAATCAAAAGTTCCGGTAAGGGTTACAGGAAAATATATCGGTGTGAAATTTGAATCCACCGGAGATCAGACATGGAGATTGGACGGCTATGCTCTGGACGTTAAGAACGCAGGGAATAGAGGCTCGAAGATGAACTAATGACTGAGAGGAAGTGGTGGGAAAATTGGTACAATCCATATCATCAATATTCTCCTTATGAATATGCAGGAGGTCTTTTAGGTGGTATGTCGCCGGGTAATTTAAGGGATCATGGTACAGTAGTTGGAAATTTAAGAGAGGCTGGTTTGCCGGTACATGGAGAAGGTGGGTATCATTATAGAACCGGAGCAGATTTTGGTAAGCGATCTATTTATCCAACGGCAATATCAGGATTACTTGGTCTTGGACATCAGTTAATACAAGAAACTAGGCTTGGTGGAGTAAGAGGAATTCCTACAGCATTACAAGATGCACGTTGGAATTATCGCGGATTATTGGCAGAATCTTTAGGTCTTGATAAAGAAGATAAAAAGAAGAAAAAGAAAGTAAAGAATAGAAAGAGGAAATAATGGCTACCCATGTAGATAGAGTAGAGAGGTCTGTAACACATTATGAACCCGGCCCATTACCCGCAGACCCAGAGAGTCTGGGATTATATCTTGTTACCGAACTGAAAAGACTAGGGGATATCCTATTAAATCAAGCAACATTCAGACTAGAGAGAACACATGAAGCACCGGCAAGACCCAGAACCGGAGACATCAGATTCGCCGATGGATCGGATTGGAATCCGGGATCGGGCGAAGGAATTTATTGGTACGGATCAAGTTGGAATAAACTGTAAGATAGCCATGATTTCACCGGACGACATCAATGTCGTTTGGGATCATATATCAGGCTATATACAACAGGTTATTGACCACTCTCAGGGTGAGGCTACTTTAGAGGATTACTACGAGCATATTTCCACTGGAGATATGCAGTTATGGGTGGCAATCAGCAAGAATGAAGTTCTAGCCTGCATGGTTACCCAGATAGCACCATACCCCAGCAAGAGAGTTCTACGCATCATAGCACTTGGTGGCGTAGAGATGGCGCGTTGGATAGAATTCCTACCGGACATAGAACACTGGGCAATGAACATGGGGTGCACATCATTAGAGGCATGGGGCCGTAAGGGTTGGCTTAAAATATTGAGGGATTGGGAATGCAGTTATCATATACTAACAAAAGACTTAACGGCTAGGATGCACTGATATGGCTAGAACAAAAGATGTCATAAGAGATAAAGGCGCTTTCACTTCAAAAATAGCCAAAGATAAGGCTGCTAAAGATAAGGCTGCCAAGGAAGAAAAAGCGAACAGGGATGCCATACGCGCCCGAAACTTGGATTTAGCTATAAAGGCTAACGAAAGAGAGCTTGCAAAGAAGGCTGCAAAGAGAAAAGCAGATAAGGCTGCCAAGGATGCTAAAGATAGGGCTGCTAAAGATAAGGCTGCTAAGGATAAGGCTGCTAAAGATAAGAAAAAGAAAGACACTAAAAAGAAAGACGCTAAAGAGAAGACTACGGGTGGAAATATTAAGGACTCTCCTTCCGATACAGCAGAGCGACGCAGCCCTACTACCTATAGGCCAAATGTTCCGATAGCGAAGAAAGGTACGGATACTTTTCACGGAACTAATATCCCAACTGAGGGTTATTCTAGAGCAGATATTAGGGATTACAATGCTAGATTAAAGGCAGATTTAGCAGATAAAAACTATAGGGGCGCTAACGATGTAATTTTTGATATTGCTTTCGCTAAAGGTGGTGGTCAGGGTAATCCAAGAGTCGGTGCAGTTCAGTCAGGTATGTACAGGCTTAAGGGTAAGGACACTCCATTATGGGCTGAAGGACAAGTTAATTCTACCAATGATAGATATGTTATAAGAGATTCAAGTGGTGCGCCTACAGGAGAAGAGGTACGATTTAGCGATCAGCATGGAGTGGTGAGGGGTAAGGCGAATGAATGGAAATCCATAGGCTCATGGGGTGGTAATGCAAGAGCCGGTATCTTGGAAGGGCAACCCACGACAACTCCACCACCTTCTGGCATCTTGGCATCTATTGTTGATTTAGATGATCCAAACCGAAATGTTCTTGCTGGCCCCGGTGCGGGAAAACCGTATACAGGTTCACCAACATATAATCCAAGTCAAATAGGTGCCGGAGGCTCAGGAGAGTACCTGTCGACCCCTTATACACGACCAGCCCTACAAGATTGGTCGCACCTTGCCCCACCTACTATGCCGGGTTTACTAGGCACCGCTCAAGCGCAGCAGTCTCTTCTCGCCAATAATCTGGCAAACTATCAAACACAGGCACAGGGTGGCGTACTTAACTACTCACCAAGAGGCGGCTCTACATGGGCGCCTAGAACTTATAGTGCTAATCCTTTGGATAACTCAGCAGCAGCCGCAGCAGCAGCAGCGTCATCCTCATCTTCTTCTGGAGATGGATACACCGGCCCACTAGGAAACCAATGGGATAGTTATCACGATTGGTATATGGCTGATAGACCTTCTTGGGGTCAAGCGGGGTATACAACTTCTCCGTTAGGTGGGCATCAAGCAGCCCTTAATCGTCAATATGAAGCATATAGCGCACCGCTTTTAGCAGCCGGTACTAATGCTGAATCTTATGGTGATTGGTTTGGCGGCCCTTTAAGTGGTGGCATTTTGAGCAACTTGGGCAATGGACAATAAGAGGAAATAATTATGTCTGGATTTAATACATCAACCGCTATGCAAGACCCTTGGGGGCCACAACAGGAACCTCTCAAGCAGGCATTCCGTGGCGCAGAGGATATTTATACAAAAGGTGTAAATGAACCCATTCCTTATTTCCAAGATAAGACCCTTGCTGGATTCGATCCATACCAGACGCAGGCTCAGGAGATGGCAGTCAATTATGCCACAGGAGAAAGACCAGCAGCCATGCAGGCCGCAGCAGAGCAGGCAGCGCTTGGTCAGATGTATGGGCAGACCCCATTTACCGCAGAGCAGCAAAGAGGACTATTAGCCGGTGATGTGAATATGGCTCCATTCAATATGATGGCTAATGTCTATGGTAATCAGGCGATGAATCAATTAACCGGAAAGATTCTACCGGGAATCAGGGAGAGTATCGTCAACTACCAGCCGGGTGGTAGCACTAGAGGTAATCTGGTACAGGGCACCGCTATTGCTGGCGCACAAAAGAACCTACAGGATCAGTTAGCAACGATGGGCTATGACGCTTATCAAAGCGCTCAGGCCCAGAGAATGCCTATGGCTAACATGATACTTGGTCAGCAGGCTCAAGGTCTTGGACAGTACCCATCTATCATGGGCGCACCATTACAAATGGCTGGTGCCGTAGGTGATGTCGGGGCAGAGCGTAGAGCAATGACTCAGGAAGACATCAACCAATCCATGATGAGATACAACTACGAGATGGGTCAGCCTCAGCAGAACCTACAGAACTATCTCGCTAACATCTCCGGTAATTTTGGTGGCGTGAGTTCAGCCACACCTTCACCGCTGTCCTCAATGGGTCAGTTGGCCGGTCTTGTTACTGGATTACGTAATTTATAATCATGAAAGAAGAGCAAGAATTACTAGCGTTGGCTGAGGAGTTTCCTCAGTTCAGAGATACTATTATGTCTGTGATTTCCAAAAAGAAAGATCAGCGTATGCAAGATTTATTTGAAAGCGCTCAGTATAACCCTTCTGAACTAGGCCCAGCAGCACCGCGCTCTAGTGGGGTTGGTCAATATGCGGCTCAAGATAGACCGGTGGTTGATATGGCTAATATGCCCGGCCCTACTCTTGCTCAGGGCCAACCTCAGTATGTTAATTTAATGAACATTAGAAGCAGGCTACCACGCCGACGTCTTCTAGGGTAATATCTATGGCTCAACGATACAGTTTATTTGATATGTATTCCCCTGTCCAAGACAGGGAGAAAAGGCGGGAAATGACTAATCGGTTTTTATCGAGTCCAGAAGGTCAGGATTGGACACGTAGTAATACTCGCGTTGGTACAGGTTTATATGAGTCTCCTGTCAATGTGGAGGCTACTATTCCTCAAGAGGCTATTCAGTCCAGAACCAGTATTGATGACTATATGAGAATACAGTCTGCTATAAACAGGTATGAATCTAAGCAGGATGCCATGCCAAACCTTATCAGGAAGATGGTTGGACGCTCTGGTTCCCTTCCATCGACCGGCGCATCCAGTTCTGCTGACCTTAAATATATAATGGGTCAAACTGATGAAGGCATTCAGAATGAAATTCTGAATCGTCAAAGAGCCGCTATACTCAGAGATGAGATCAGTAACATAGATGAGCAGATGGCATGGTACCAGAGAAGCGGATTTGATCCTCACTTTGCTAAGACTGCTAGAGAGGCAGCACAGAGTATCTTTGCTCAACGTAGAGCGCAGACTGGAGAAGAGAGGGCTGATCGGAGTGAGGCAAGGGCAGAGGATGCAGCGGCAAGGGCAGATGAGAATCTAGTAATAGCGCAGCAACGTGCAAAAAGAGATAGGGTTGAGGCTAACTTAAAGAAAACTAAAGACCGTAGAGATAAAGCAATAAAGTCTGACGAAAATGCTCTTCTCAAGTGGGCCGCTAATGAATACTATAGAAGGGTAGAGGCTGGTGAGCCTGCGAATGAGGCGACTCGAGCCGCTGTAGAAAGGGATATGCTTGAGCATTCCCGTGATCCAGAGTTCATTGGCTTTACTAAGACCGCAGGTGGATGGATCAGGACAGAGCGCGGCCAAACTGAGACTCCACCAGTTCCATTAGATCGTAATGAAGACAGCCTTATAGATCAATTCCGTAAGGAGATTAAAATACCGGCGGATGCTGATGAAGATGAAGACTTCGTTACTGTTCCTGCTCGTGAGTATTTTGAAACGTATAAGGAAGATTGGGATGTTGCTGCTGATGACTTTGATACCGCAAGGAGGTATAAGGAGGAAATAGATGCTGCTATAGCAGCCGATCCAAATATAGCGAAAAAAGATAAGCAGGCTGTTTATGAAAAGGTTATAAGTAATTTAGAATCTGTAGAGAAGGGTGTGGGTAGACCTACAGAGCCAACTGATCCAGCAATGCTTAGGAATCAGAAGACGTTTGAAGGTATGCTTCAGGTTGCTCCATTCCCTGTTGGTGGAGAATTAAGTACGCCAGAAAATATCAGGGAAGCGCAGAATAATTTTACCAGAACGATGCAAATAATGGAAAGGGTTGGTAGGGCATCTAATGAATATCTTGCTCAGTTATTAGACCCTCAGTTTAAGGATCGTATGTATCGAGAAGCGACAGCAATGAAGGCTATGCATCCAGACTCAAGAAGTATTGCTATGAATAATAATTCTGAGCCTAATTTAGTTGCTATGAGAAATGCTGTCGGCGCAATAAATGAGCGTCTTTCTGCCGGTAAGTATAAGAATGATGAAGGTAAAACTGTTAAGTTGACTGATGCTGATAGGATGAATTTAGAGAAGGCTAAATTAGCACAGTTTCAGAAATATGCCGATTATTGGGGTGCTAACACTGATTATTCTTTATTTAGATATGATCCAGAAGCGTATAGAAATCGGAAAGTTAATTTCTAATGGCTGAGAATGTCACTGAACTTTCGGAAGAACAAAAGCGTAAACTTGTAGATGATCTCTTACGCAATATAGATAATCCGTATACAGAGGGGGATGTTCCCACCTCTAAAGAAGATGTTCTTATGAATGTGGATGATCTTTTAAGGCAGATGAATCGTGAATCACCGGCCTCTCAGATTCTTGACTTAACCACACAAGCAGTTTCCGCAGGGTATGGGGCGCTCCCAGAACCAGTACAGAGTGGTATAGAAGCCACTGGTCAAGGCGCTAGGGTTGCAGGCTCTAAGTTCATGGATGTTCTTATGAACCTTGATAGGCCAAGAGGTGCATTGGCTGGAGCATGGGAAGAACTTGGGCCTGAAGAAGCATCCGTAATGGATGAGCGCACAATGGCTCAGAGAATTTTAGAGGGCATGGGTCAGGGGTGGCGTGATCCAAGTTCTAAATCTTACTTCCCTGAGCAGATTAGAACTGACTTAGCAGAGACAGGAACCGCAGGAAAGATAGCAAGTGTAGCTGGTGACATAGGTGCTAACATCGCTGGTGACCCACTTACTTATACTCCAGCGGCTGTTATCAGCGTACCGTATAAATTGATAAGGGGTGCTATGCAAATGATAGCAGCCACCAGACCGGTACAGGCGGGATTCAACGCTGCCGTCGGCCCAGTGAGTATCCGTAATGCACTCGAAGCGTTCAATGTTTATGTGGGTGACGCAGGTAAGGCCAAGAGGATCATGGATGATCTCAGGCGCCAACAGAGAGGCGCTAACATCCTGTCTGACAGAGAAGAATTCCTTCTTAATGAGGAGTTGGCGGCAATCGCAGCGAGAGCCGGTGTCTCTGTACCAGAATTAAAATCCGCACTCCTTCAGGATGTGGAGGCAGGTGCACTCCCCTCTCAGGTTGATGAGGCTAGGCTGCGTGGAGAGACTCGTATCGCTCCAGACAGTGAACTGGCTGCTATGTCTGATGAGGCTGTTGGGTTCGCTGAGGGTGAGCGCAAGTATATGTCAGACATCTTAGCGGAAGAGAAGGCCGCTGGACTTGAAGTAGAAGACATCATGCGGATAACAGAAGAGAGTGGTCAAGCGGAGAGAGCCGCTGAGTTAGGGGTTGGTGGTTTCTACCCCCATGTCTTAGATAAAGGGGCAACACTCAGTCAGAAGGTATCCTCATTCTTTAATCAAGCCCTTCCCTATGCAATAGGCCGGGGAGTACCCGGAACTATACGAGAGATAAATGAGGCAAGAGGCCGCACCACATTCATGGATGACCCCTTGGTTCTCCGCACACTTAGGAAGAAGTGGAGTCGCAATGCCCTGTTCAGGAATCGTATGCAGGATAGGCTTGTAGATGAATTAGGGGTTGCACTTGGAAATGCTCCAGAAGGATATGTTCACCCAGTAGGACGAAGGAAGACCCTGTTTGATATGGATGGTAATCCACTTCCAGCAGACTTCTTAAAGATTGATGGTCATGCTATTCCCGCAGAAGCCAAGAGGATACTCGATAAGCAGTTGTGGGTGGTAAGCGATCCTAAGCGTCTTAGCGCTTATCTCAAGTCATTCGATGAAGTGCAGAGATGGTGGAAGAAGTATGCTCTCGCATTAAGACCGGCATGGCATTCACGTAATGCATTCAGTAACTTCTGGAACAACTGGTTTATTGGAGGGCTGACTAACCCCGCTCGTTATGGTCAGGCTGCTGCTGTGCAGAAGGCTATGCAGTATAAGAAGGGTGATATCGTCAGCGATATTGACAGGCTGGCAGGAAGGCTCACAGGTAAGGCTGTAGACGCATCATTTAAGGTTCCCGGCACAGGCATGACCAGAGAGGAAATCTGGGAGGCCGCAGTAAACAGTGGTATATATGAGGCTGGTCTGTATGGAACTGACATAGAGCAGGCTGCTCTCAGGGGCGCATCTAATATCCCCGGTGCCACCGAGTGGAAGGGGATCAACAAAGCCTTCGCAGCCGGTAAGACGGTAGAGAATAATGCTAGACTGGCTCTGTTCATTGACCGGTTAGCCAAGGGTGACAACATAGAAGATGCCGCTCAGATGGTGCGTAAGTCTCTCTTTGATTACGCCGACCTGTCTCCATTTGAAAAGCAGACCATGAAAAGAATGTTTCCGTTCTATACTTGGACGCGAAAGAATATCCCCGCACAACTCCACGCTGTACTTCAACACCCTGATCGCGCAAACAAGATAAACATCATCGTGGGTGGTATACAAAGAGATGTACCTAAGATCAATGATGATGACATAGAGCAATGGGTTAAGGATCAGTTCCCTGTTATGATAAGCGGGAAACAGGCGGAGGATACTTATACATTTATTACCGCTATGAGTTATCTGCCCACCGCAGAACTCAATAAGATATTCACCAATCCAAAGTCGTTCGGTCAGTTTGTAGCACAGATGGGAACCCCACTCTTCAAGGTTCCATTAGAAATTCTAATGAACTGGGACAGTTTTAGAGAGAAGCCCATTGATTTTATGGAGCATCTTGGAAAGACTCATGGAAAGGATTGGGGTGAAGGATTCTTCAAGAGTGTTCCCGGCGCTGAGGGATCGGAGTCATTCCTTGGGGTGAAGATGACCCCTAAGCAGAGGCATCTCGCTCAGGCTATTGTCCTTCTTGGGGAGATAGATAGGGCTAACCCATTAGGATTGTTTGGGGAGAAGGAAGGTCGTAAGTCTTGGGCCGGAGCGCAGAGAACAACTAATGATATTTCTCCTGCCGCAAGGTTGATTCGGGCGGCTATTGGTGCTAGAATATACGAGCGTGAGAGAGGTGCCAAGGCTAGATATGAAGGTGCAAGTCTTGCGTATGAACTGACTGAACTCAGTAATCTTCTGGGTCGTTCAAAGGTGGCAAGGAACCCAGAACTTGTTAAGCACGTCCTGTCCTTAATAGAACAGGCAATGGGTAGATAGGAAATATTTTGAAAAAGTTATTAGTGTTGTTACTGTTGTTACCGCTGGCTGCATCAGCAAAGATGTTCCCACACGAGTTTCCAATTAAAGCTGTGTGTTGGACTGGTGAAGATAGCATGGATGAGGCAATTACATATCATCAGGAAGTGTTGGATGAATACCCAATTGGAAAGGGGTGGATGAACGAGCATTCCTTTGGGGCTATTATGTATAATCCAGTGAAACCATCTTGGACGTTCCTGAGTTTTCATCAGAATAAGGACGGGGTGGTGGTCTGCGCCATTACAGGCGGGACAGTGTGGGAAATAATACACCTTGGAGATGAGTCGGAGAAATTAGAACTATGAGCAATGGAACCCAACTGAATAAGAGCCTGTCAGTAGGCCACATAGTAGCCACTGTAGGTTTAATAATCGGTGGGTTCACATTCATCTATGATCTGAGGGAGAGCGTAGCGATACAATCTTTCCAGTTAGAGAACGTTGAGGATAGATTAGAAAGAGTAGTTGCCAGAACTGATGACCAGTTCGGGGAAATCATGGATCACTTAATTAGATTAGAGGAAAAGTTAGATGCAATTGTTTTACCCAGTACAACATATCAGAGGCCGCGTTGAGTGGAAGAGGTACGCTCTTAAAGCATACCTATGCTGGTCTATCTGTGTAGATATTGCTGCACTCTCTGGACTTCTATGGTACATATTCAAATGAAATGCACTCACTTACAAATAGTTAATCAGTCTTATGGAAACCATTTACGTTTTACTTTACAACTTTGTTTTGATTTTCTCGTTCTTGCAGTTGTTTCTGTAATTCACGGGCTTTGCCCTTGGATTCTTACAGGCAAGGTTTCTGACAGGATAAAGGAATTAAATTCTGTACTTAACGAGCGGTGGTCAAATCCCAAATGAATATAGACGCTAAGTTCTTTGGTATCATTATTTTTCTAGTAAGTCAAACTGCTGCCGGGATATGGTGGGCCGCAAGTTTATCATCTGAAGTTGAAAGGCTTGGCGGTATTCAGGGGACTTCTATTCCAGCCATAGAGAAAGCCATTGAAGGTCTTGATGTGATGGGGTTCAGGGTAGATCAACTCAGTAAAGAGTTAGAGAGAATAAATGATCGTAATGATGCCATAGAGAATCAGCACTCCAGATTGTTTGAGGCTTTGCAAGGTAATCAAATACAGCAAAGTACCAAGGGTTATAGTTACGATTAATGAGCGACGCGATTGATGTAAGCGATAGAACTAAATTCGCTATGCCGATACGCAATCTGATCTCCTTGATCGCTTCTGTTGCGGTAGGGGTCTGGGCTTACTTCGGCATCATTGAAAGGCTTAACAGGATAGAGACAGAGATGATCCTTGTAAACTCTGATCTAGTGAAGAATACAGAGTTCAGGATCAAGTGGCCTAGAGGTGATCTCGGTTCACTCCCTGCTGATGCAGAGCAGTTCATGTTAATTGAACACTTGTCGGGAGAGTTCGACAAACTTCTCCAGAACATTGAAACAGGTAAGGCTCCGTTCGATCAACAACAAGCCCTCACACTGGACTTCTACAAGCAGAGAATAGAAACGCTTGAGGGAAAGGTGGAGACATTAAAGGATAACGTAGCAAACTTGAAGGCACACAATGGTAATTAAAACAATGTTCGTTCTTATGCTATTCCTTAATGGTAACCTCATTGAATTTATGGGTCACCATGAAAAGGATGGGGAGTGGTTAGAGATGGGGGTGCCGGGATGCCTTGAAATGAAGCGTACCCTGTCCCGCAATGGGTGGAAGGACAACGCAGACACTGACACAAGGTATGCCTGCGAAAAACATAAGGTAGCGGTTGAAAACAATTGGGAGGGCCGAGAAGTGGTAAGGAAGATACTTGACTAATGACTATTACAGAGGCAGCACAAAACAAGGTAGACCAAGTAATAAATGGCGACGGATATTTAGGAATATATCTCGAAGGTGGAGGATGTTCCGGCTACAAAATAAAGCTATCGCCCACTGGAGAATTACCAACGGATGCGACAATGATTTCAGAAACTATCTACTCTGATGCCCATTCCCTTGACTTACTTGGAGATGCAGTTATGGATTGGGACAACGATCCATTCAGACCGTCGTTTCATTTCACCCCACCTACGGGAGCATCTTCCTGTGGATGTGGCTCATCATTTACTTTATAACGGATACAAAATAAAGGGAGAGAATATGCATATAATTAAGACCGTTTTACGACACATTGAGGATAAACCGCTATGGGCAGCAGTAATAATAATCGCCGTTATGTACGTCTTTGGCTGATACTAGTCTGTACGTTAGGTATCGCAGGATGCAGTCTGGGGAAGATAAAGACGGGCCTAATGACTGGCGCCGCGACAACGGCAGTTGTGGGTGCAACGACTGCCTTGACGGGGGGTGCGATTGTACCGACAGCGGTGGTCGGGGGCGTAACGGCTGCGACTGCCTCTGCTTTAACTGCGGAAAGCCCCGCTAAAGGTCAGCCAATTGCAGTCACAGCAGACACTGTTGTCAACAAGGCGCCTGATAACTTCTTCACGTTACTCGGTAAACTTGTGGGTATGGGCGGATGGCTGTTAGGCTTAGTTCTATTACTTCCAATGGTGATCGGGTGGATCATACCGGGGCCGCTACAGAAGGTAAAGAAGAAGCGCTAGTAAGAATTACTTGGCGGGATATAATTCAGTATTCTGATTGGACTACCGCCGACAAAGTAGAGTGCCCGGTCATGGAGTCGGTGGGTTGGTTGGTGTCGCAAGATGAAGACACTATAAAGATCGCCACCACCCTTGATCGACATGACTCACTAGGGGAGAATGAGGGGGAGCCTACTTACTACGGGATTCTTGCTTTTCCTTCCGGCTGCGTTCTCTCATGCGTTCCCCTGCATACCTTGATAAACTGATACCTTCCATCTCTTCAAACCGCTCCTCCCATGTAGACTTCTTTGATGGGGTAAGGTTATACCTGTTGACCCAACAGAACCTAGCGAAGCAAAGCCTTCGGTTCTCTTGATCTTTTTCGTACTGCTCCTTCCAATTACTATAATCTCTCATCCAGTTCCCCGATCTTCATCACATACATATCACGATGGGTCTTAAAGGATGGTGGGTCAGGTGTCCCTTTAGGCCAGAACTCTGCCTCTTCGAAGAATTGATCTGCATCTTTGTAACCACATAACCAAACATTCAATAGGTCAGAGTAGTTCCCGGAACTATCCCTGTCCAAATATTCTAGGCTCAAAAACGCATAGGTGTCCGGCTTCTGATGTAGGGAGGTCGCCGCTATATTGACTGTGTAATCAGGCTGTGGTTTGACAGCCCTTCGCTTGGTTTTCACCTCTATCTTTTTTCCTTCGTAGATAATATCGTAGTCCTTACTATCCTCCACGTCTACGCCAAGATGTTTCGCAAGTGCTAATTCACCAAGTCTTCCCGCGTAGTTCCCCCGCCCCTTTGTAATAGAATTCTTAATTCTGCCAATGTCATGCGCCCACAGCGATGCTTGGCCTATCATTTTCTGATTGAACTTTAGTGATTGCATCCATAGCCTCTTCTATTGTGCATTTAAATAGTTCCGTACCACAATCGGTGCGGCCTAACGTCCTAAGATTAAAGCGGTTCAATAGTGTGTGTATCGATTGCTCTGCCTTGTACGCCTCTTCGAACCAAAACTTATCCACCAACTCTGACCTACCAAAACGTCTGGCACTAGACATGATGTCAGGTATGCCGTCGGGAAACGTCTTACCGATTTTGATTATGGATGGAACATCTGGATTGCGAACAACGTACACCCAACCCTCCGGTACCGCCTTACCATCAACCTTGGTAGTTTCCCGCTTGGTCATGGGTTTTGACTTACCAAATTCAGATTTTAACTTAGGCTGGATGTCTACTACATTACCATCTAGTAGGGCAAAAATCTCTTTGCGCCCTTCCCTAGTCATAGACCTATATATCTTTTGCGAACCAACTAATTTTATAGCCTCAGATATTTTAGAGTTATACATGGTGTCATAAAGTTTTTGACAATCCTTACAGCAACTGTGCCGTCCTGATTGCGCGGTACAATCAAGTGAAAAGAGTTCAAGAGGAACCATGTGATCTGGGTAATCACAAGCCCACTCCCCTTTATACCCGCTACACCTTTTAGTTTCTGTCACGTTTCCTAACCTCATTTATGATTGCTTGATCCCTTTCTTCGGGAGAGTCGAACGGCCCTTTGCAGCAGAGATAAGTCTTCTTGGTTGAAGAAAGGAGAAACCACAAAGAGCCGTCCTGTTTTTTGAATCGTTCGCATCGATAGTCTCCAATGTATCCATGATTATATGCGCCACCTTTATACCAATCAATCTTCACTTACGTTTCTTACTGAGAACCTTGAGCCTACGGCGCAGCCGTTGGGCGGCTAGGAAAGCGTCAAAGTCCAGTTCGAAATTCTCAGACTTGACACATTCAAATTTGCCAGTCTTCTTATCGCATCTTAATATGTAGGCAGAGTCTACGTCAACCCCGTCCATGTTTTCGATGGCCTTCGCATAGGCTGCTACCTGTAGATAATACTCCGGGTAAACGGCTTTGGAGGTCTTCCAATCGATGACACAATACTCCCCATTGATGGTAGCCACAGCGTCCACCGTGCCTGCATATTTATGGGTTCGGTGGTACAGTTTACGCTCCGCTGAGTGCCACTCGACATCATTCTCTGAAACCCACGCTCTGAACGCCTCTATTGCCTTCTGAGCCTCTTTCTGAGGTGGCATGGAGGGGGGGTCACCCCCTTCGAGTTTCCACCGTATAGCGCCTTCTACCCACGCATGGGTGACGGTGCCAATATTTATCGCAGAGGTAGAGGTGTTCCGGTATGCGCCCTTTATTCCTTTGGTGAGAAAATCAATTCCCACACTTTTTGTATGGTAATTATCCCGCTCATTATCATAGAATAAATTCTTCGAAAGCCACTCCACACCTTCCTTTAAGGCCCAAGGAATTAAGCCGGGTTTAGAAATCACATCCATCGTCTGAGTGACAGATGGAATCAGTTCATTATCCGGCTCTATCCTGTAGGAGTGGAGGCGGTCATCAAACCCAAGTTCAATGACCTCCCCATCGTGATACTCCAGTTTCAAAACGGTATGTCAGCGCCTTCCGTGCTTACATTTACATCTCGTCCACCACCGCTTCCGTTGTAAGGCCGTTGCAACTGGCCTGAGAGGTACTTCTTGCCACCCTTGGAGACATTCTCCCAAAGGGCAACTTTGATTTCCTCTCCGTTCCAGAGAGCCGTTCCGGTTAAGTCCGGGCGTTTAGTATTCCCGTCCTTCTCGTTTTCAAATAACACTATCGTGTCAGGTTTCATATCCATTATACGTTCCTCACGTTGTTGGAATGTTTAGGTAGACGTGTGTCATACCATTCTTTCTAGTCGAGCAGAAGCCTGCTGAGTTCTCCATATTTCTATTTTGAGTTCAGCCTGCTTCAATTCCCAACGTAGTCTTTCTTCATTCTGAATTGCCGCCGCAATACCTTCGTTTGCCAAGCGTACCTCATCCTGAATCGCAACCCAATGCTCCTTGTCCGCGACAGTCTTACCGACCGCCTTAGAGTATAATAGAGAGCGCTGAGTTTTCTTCCACTCCTGCGATTGAAACGATGCAGCCTTCGCAGCAGCATACTGAGGAGCAAGTTCCTCAATTTTCTGTAGTTCATCTTCTATATCCTTGTTACTTATCATAAAATAATATTACACCACCTTTGAACGCTTTGTCAAGCGTTACGAGTATATAATAGGGTTGCCACTCTAATAAATCTTTATCCCCATTATGTATTGCCGTATGATGTTTGTAGCATAACGGCATTGTAAAATAATCACTTGCCTTCACCCCTGCTCCACCGGAAAGTGGAGAATAAATGCCTTTTAAGTGGTGAGCAACCACCGTGTCATCATCGATACCGCATTCAGAGCATGGCAACGTAGACACCCATTGGGTATAGTTGTTGCTGATCATTCTCTTGTGCTTGTCAAGGCTCATAGAATTAAAGCATTTTTACTGGAC
>VTLG01000713.1_pt1 | contig 35441 bp, 38 predicted proteins | sample 4694571 | NCBI WGS metagenome assembly VTLG01 (sample SAMN12604809, study PRJNA352737) | marine metagenome | biome: ENVO:00000447; feature: ENVO:00000209|ENVO:00000569|ENVO:01000036; material: ENVO:00002151; isolation source: viral sequences binned using virsorter ...
CTATTGCCTGTTTATTTGATGCTGTGTATGGAGAGGAACTACAAAAAGATGTCGAGCATATTCAAGATCAACTAACAATAATAGAAAACTTTTTTGAGGAGGTGTCCAATGGCTGAATATTACAAACAAGGCACTCGCAAAGAAGTTGTTTATTCTACAGACGATGAAAGCAAAGGTGCTGTTATGTTGGGTTGGGGCAGAGGTAAAGTGCTGTTTGAAAAAGACCCAACAACAAACGAGATAACTTGGATTGATCCTAGCGAAGATGCCAGGGTCAGCCAAATTCTTATCAGCAGAGCAAAAGTAATATATAAAAAGGCGCAGAACTGATGTTGCGGTTACTTGGTTTAATACTTATCGTTCTTGGTTTGGTGTGGTTAGATCTATCTACTTTGCCAATCAAGAACGATTTGTATTTTCTATATTTACTAGGAACATTTAACAATCTTTTTTCACTTAACTACACCACGGCCGTTGCACAATCTTTTTTGTGTGTTTCAATCGTAGGCTATGGTTTTTATCTAACGGGAAAATAACATGAAAACAAATATTTCAATAAAGCTATCGGACGACCAACGTTTGAACCTAGCTCAAAAATACAACAACACTACAAACAAAAAACTTTTGACCAGGAAAGAATTAAACGACATTGTTTTAAACTTTGTTGAGGAGTTGTTTGAGTCTAACGGAAGTGTGCGGAACACAACCAAGAGAATTATAGAAAATGGTGAGTGGACCAAAATTCATTTTTATGAGGGCAAAAGAATGTCTAAAGAAGATTATGATAAAATGCCAGATGGTCCCAGAAAATTTTACGGGTTTGATTAATGAAGGTTAGAGACAAAGAACATCAATTTTTAGGGTTAAAAGAACTTAACCAGCTGGTTATGGAATATCCTAATGACGCTGCTTTGGGTAAATACATCAGAGAGATGTATTGGAAACAAAAAGAAATACACGAAAATTGTGGCACACCTGAGTGTTGTGGCACTTGCAACGAACCTGATTGGATAGACGCAACACCAACATGAAACTAATAACTAAAATCCTAGACCCTATTTTTAATTTGTTTGATTGGATTAAACAAAAAGTCAATAGAATTAAAAACGGGCCTATACAAACCATACCAAAGAAAAAATGACAAAAATATGGCGAAAAAACGAATGGGAAGAAATGACTGAGGACCTTCAAAAAGATCCTAAGTTTTATTATTTTGTTCAGCAAATGTACGACAGCAATTGTCGAGAAAGAAGAGAGCACGGACAAAGAGAGTATCAAAATGTATTTGATTACTACAGAAAATATCCCGAATGGTTAAAAGAAAAATTTTACGGCGAATCTTAAAATGACTGACATGGTAAACAAGCCTCCTCATTACAATCAAGGAGGGGTAGAGTGTATTATAGCTATCGAATCGAGTATGACACCAGAAGGGTTTCGAGCTTATTTAAAAGGAAATGTTATCAAATATTTATGGCGTTACGAGCATAAAAATGGTATAGAAGATTTAAAGAAGGCTCAATGGTACTTAGCAAGGTTGAGACTTCTCATAGAAAAACAAGGTGAAAATGATGCAGGATTACCGACTGATAAAGAAACCTGATGAATACTTGTTAATTAGTTCTAATGGACAAAAAGTTAGGCTTTGTACTCAAGTTGAGAAAGAAGCACACAAGCTGGCAAAAAGAGCCATAAGACTATTAAACAGGACTAATCAGAACCTTCAGTAAACACAGCCTCTTCTGCTTCCAGGAGAGGTTTGTAATCTGACAACAGGTCCTTAATTCTTTTCTTGATTTCAGTTTCAGATAAAGAATCCAAAGAACCTGTACGGATCTCCTTACGCTCAACATAAAGTCCCGCAGCTCGTCCTCTTTGCACTTCAGCTGACACAGCAGCAGTCAAATTACCTTTTTCTAAGGCCTGGTCTCGAATATCTGCTAGTTTTCTAACATGCCTACCAAATGTAACTTCATATTTCCGATCTACTTCAGCCTGAAGTTCTCTTATGTATCTGACTACAACAGGGTATTTTTGTGGGTTTAAAAGTTCTGATGCTCTGACATGGGCGCTTTCTTTGCTGTACCCAGCTGCAATGGCGCACTCGGTTTGTGTTTTAGATCCGTCGTTATAGACAAACTCTTTCGCAAACTTAATTTGTTTGTGAGTTAAATGTTTGTCGTTTCGACCTTTTAAGTTTCCTGATGTTCCTTTTGGCATTTTATATTTCCTCCTCGCAGAAAATACCGCATTCAAAATCAAATTTTTTCAAGTCTCTGCCTTTTGCGTCAGCTGGCAAATCTTTTAATAAAATTCTTTTCCCTTTGTGTCTCACCAATTTAGCCCCTATTTCTTCGGATTGCTCTGCCCTTCTTTGAAATATATCAGGGTGTGTTTCTCTAACCAGGTTCCAGTATGTGGGAGAAGTTGCTTTTACACAACCAATGCAGTTCGCGTTTGGATAACCTAGTGAATATATTTTTGGTAGAGCAATACCCTCTGAAAGCAAAAGATCAAAACAATCTTGTTTAGTTATGTTTTCGTCAACCAATACAGGTATTAAATTAGCCCTTTCTGTAAGAGCAAATCGACTAGCTCTCTTTTCTTCGTCAGCTGTAAAACCAAGAACAAGATGATCTGATTTGTTGTTAGCCTCCCAATGCTGTCTTGCTCTCTTTTTAAGGTGTAAAGTACATGGTGCACCCATGGTTCCAGACATAAATCTTCTTTTTTGCCAGACTGTTTCAGTTGAGCAGTCTGGATATTTAGGGTTGATTGCAAATTCAATCTCGATTCCAAGCCATTTCTCAACGTCTTTTAAAAATCTTTGGTTGTCTTCGTGTTCTTCTTTTATCGGGTTGTTAACCACGCGAATATTGTTTTTAGGCCCGTAAATTTCTATAGTTTTTTTGGCGGCTACAGCGGAAGCTGCGCCACAAGAAAACCACACAGTAATTTCTTTGTTCCCAATTGTGTACATTAGCCGATTATACCTATCAAAGTAAAAAAAAGTAAAGAACTTTCACCGCACCCACCGCACCTCCACCGCACCTCACTCAGGTTAGGTGAAAACCCCTATAAACAAAGGCTTTCATCCAAAACGCACCTCCGCACCTCACTTTTTGAAAAAAATTTCTGATTAGTTTTTTGTAAAAAGCCAGAAATAGAAGTTCAGGTTAGGTGGTAGTTGTTTATATAGGAAAACAAGACGCCTTGATTTTAAAGGGTTTCAGGCGTACCATACCTTGATTTTTACCTAACTTTTAGTGAACTTCTGCGTTTTTTTGAGGTGCGGTGGATAAATCAACACAAAACCCCTAGAAATTAAACTTTTATGCCTATAAATTGGAGCGCACCTCATGGAAATAGCAAGAAAACTCTGGAAAATGACCAAAAGTCCCTGGTCCTTCGTCCCTAAAAAACTCAACGAACGTCAAATTGTACAATTCCTACTCGACGTATTTTTATCTACAATTATACTTGTATGTATGGGACTAATTTTATATACTTAGTCCATGAACATATTTTATTTCGACGAAGATCCATGGCGCGCAGCTGAAATGCAACCCGACAAAATGTTGGTAAAAATGCCGTTAGAAACCGCCCAAATGTTATGCACCGCGCATCGCATATTGGACGGAGATAAATACGCAGACGAAGTAGGATTATATCAAAAAGCATACATGAACCACCCTTGCACGATATGGGCTAGAGAAACATCTGGCAACTACGGCTGGTTACTCAAACATTTTCTTGCGCTGTCTTTAGAATACCATTATCGATACAACAAAGATCACGCCAGTTATGAAAAACTTGCTTGGTCTTTAAGCAGTTTGCCAAGAAACATAGTCGTTGGGCCTATGACACCTGTTGCACTTGCTATGCCAGATGAATATAAATGCGAGGATCCAATCGAATCTTATAGAAACTATTGCATGGCAGAAAAGACTTATGCAAAATGGGAAAAAGGTCGAGACAGACCGCCGTGGTGGACAACCACAAAAACATGTAACTAAACACTATAAGTTCTACGGGTAAGAGGTGATTCCAGCTCGTAGGTTTTACAAGTTTACCAAAATGTTGTGTTTAGTTACTTCTCCCAAGTGGACTTTGGTAGACAATGGAATCACACAACTTTAACTTTATATATGGAGAAACACCAATGAACAGTGAACAACCCTCACTTTATATCGTCCACGTCACCGTAGGCGACCCCAACTCACACTTACCACTAACAACTTCTTTTGGAATGTTTGAATCACTCGAACAGGCCCAAGGATTTATTGATACTACTTATGAGGACACACCTCATATATGCGAAGTGGTTCCTTTAAACATTGTGGAATGGTTGTAAATAAAAAACAAATAGCAAAAGAATCAATAACGATTGTGTTGTCTGGACTGTTGTTGGCATACCCAATTAGTATAGTAGTTATTTATCTTTGCATTGATGTCATTGGTATGCCAAGTGTGTTTGCCACATCTTTAAACACTTTTGTTTTGACCGTAGTCGCTTTTATTCGTGTGTTTTTTATTCGTGTCTATACAGAGAAACAAAAATGAAACAATATCAAACAGAAGACGGATATGTTTTTGATCTACAAGAAGACGGCAGCTTAACCGATGGAGACATGACCTTTAGCTCATTAGAAGAATTAAAAAAACACGTTGACGTTGTTGAGATTGAAGAAGATTAAATAAACTTTTGTCCGTAATCACCTAAATTAAACGTTTGATTAACAGCTTTTTTAACTAAACCACCCGTCATCTTGCCAGGAAACCCACCTTCCAAAATAACTTTTTCTCGAAGCGACCCAATTTCTAGGGCATAAACCTTGTTGTTTACAGTAACACCTTGTTTTGTCACTGGATCTTTTATTTCTACTGGAAAACTGGCAACCTCTTTAAACTCAAGATTTGGCTCAAATTGTTTGGATATTCTTTTTGCTTCTTTAATTGCGTTTTTATAAACAGATTGAGGCGCACCTCCATGACCATATTGAGGAATGTATAAGTGATTTACATCAGGATCAGTCATTAATATTTTTGAAATTGAAGCTTGTACCATGGCTTGAGGAAAACCTTTTTTAAGTGGCGCATCGGCAATGACGTTTCTTTCTTCAACGTTTTCAGTTCTAGCCAATGTTCTTAAAGCTTTATACTCTCTAGAGCTTGGAAAGTTATTTGCAGCTTTTCCTTTTTTAGGAGCTGTTAGCATTGTGTAAACCTGACCTATGTTTACATCGTTGGTAACAACGTCAACAGCAACAGGCTCTATTGCTTTATACAGCTTGTTTTCGTTTTCTCTAGCCACATCTGGAAGAACAAACTTTGTAAAAAGTTGATCTACCTTATATGCAGCCTCCCCTAACTCGTCCTTAGTAGCAGCGTCATCTAATATTCCAAGCTCTACCAAAGGCTGTTGGATAAACATTTGAGCTGAAGGCAAAGGCCGCAACGAACCAACTTTTCCCTCTACAACGTCGTCAACAAACGCATCAAGAGTAGAGTTGTCTTCAAACGTATATCCTGCTATTCCTTGTAAAGGCTGCTCAGAAAGTATTTCTTCTTTTAACCTTTTTTCAAGTTTTGGACGGTATTCTGTTTCGTACAAATTCTTCATTGAGTTTTCTAGGTTTCCTTTGGTTATTGGCGGCAAAGAAAAAGTAAAAAGCCTGTTTGCTAAACCAGGCATAGGTTGATGCACTGATTCACTATCAATTAAAGCCCAGCTGTCGCCTGGCATGTCTTCATCGGTGTAATCTTTAGTTGCGCCCAAAGCCTTTAAAACTAAACGCGCTCGATCTACATTGGCCTCATCTTTGATTCCTTCATAAGCCTTTAACAGTTTTTTACCTTCAAGCAAAAGTTTTTTCTGCTCTTTTGTCATGTCTGAAGCATCTCTTACATGACTTCTATACATTTGAGAGTCGTCTGGATCTTGTGCCACTGCATGATACTTAGATTGTATTTCGTGAAGCAAAAGACCAATCGCTCCGTCTTCGTGACTGTACAACCCACCTCTTATCCAACCCAACATACCAGGACCCATCCAATAATGGCTACTGTCAGTTTGTTTTATGAACGCTGGGTCGCCTGTTTTTTGAAGGTTGGCTTTTTGTAAAGCCTTTGCCACAGAAATTTTTTCTTCTGGGTCATTTATAGACTCTGTTAACTCAGCCTGAACAGCTTGTTCTACGATTGGAGCGGTTCTTGGATCGTATTTAAGACCAATTTCTATAGCGGGACCAACCAGTTTAAAGTCTTCATTACCCTCGCCTCGATTAAAAAAATCAAACATGTAGTAATGTGGGTATTTAGGCTTATAAGGCTCTAATGCACTTGTAGCCTTTTTTGGCATAAACGGAAGTAACGCAGCAAGTCCTTCGCTTTTTAACGCTTTTTCTAGTTTTTCTTTTACTTTTGGTCGGACAACATCTTCCATCTCGTTAACAAAAGCGTCTTCGCCATTTGGAAGAGGCCTTGTCGGCCGGTTTGCAGCACCCATGTCGTAACCTTCAGGTAAAATGTCAGACTTTTTAATTTCTTGTTCCATAAGCTCAGCTAGTTTTCCTTCAGTCCAAGCTTCAAGAGCAGGTGTTGCGCTGGTTTTATACTCTGATCCGTCAATAAACATACCATCTTCCGAAAGCAGCGTAGTGGTAAAACGTCCTCGGTGATCTTGTAAAACCTTCAACACATCATCTCTTGTTACACTCTTGCCTTTTTTTGCTCGATCTAAAAGAAACTCACCTATTCTTGCTTCAATCGCTTGTGTCGCAATTTCGTTTTTCTTAGCTTCCGTTGTTATAGGTTTAAATGTTCCGTGTTCTCTAGCGCCAGGAGCTTCTTGTGCTGGCCTAATTTCAAAATATAAGTTTTTCATCATCTCTTCAGCAGCAATCGGCTTCTTTGTTATGTTCTGTAAATGTGCCCACACTGGACTGTGCGACATAAACACGGGATCAATCGGTCCTTTCGGACTGTTTTGCAAAAGCTCTACTGTTTTTGGATCAAACTCTGGGATTACAGCGCCAAGAGGCGGTACGACATCAAACTCATCATTAGCCAATTGAGAATCATGTCCTGCAACCACCCCTGGAAGTTTGTTGAACAAAGGCCGTGGCTCATCTATTTCAAATTGACCAGAAGGAAGCGCATTAGAAGCTTTTACAGCACCACCAAAATAGTCAAACAACAAATCATTAGCAGCATCTGTTATTTTATCAGCATCAAAACTTACAACGCTTCCAGTATCTGAAAACTGATCCATGTCTTCTCTAGCGTATGTTTCTGCATGAGTGGCCACATCATTAGCCAGTTGTTTTATTATTTCGTTTCTAATTTCTGGTGTTAAGTCAAAATCATTGAATTCAGCTTGGTTTGCTAAAGCGTCGTCTATTTGTGGAAGGAGAGCTTGTAAATCGAAAGCAGATAAATCAGAGTTATCTCCTATGTAACTGTTACTTTGTATTATTTGGTTGTCAACAAAAGCAAGATCTTGAGGATTTTCAAAAGCTGCAGAAAGTTCAGGAAAAGCTCTTCGTATTTTTTGGTCTGACTCAACCCGTGTTTGAGCTATACGTTCTTCAATACTCAACTCTGTAAGCGGAACAGGCTGTTCAGTCGGAGTTTCTTTCGTGTCTTTTTTCTTTCCAAAAAGGTTTTTTATATCAAGAAAACGATTAGCGCCCAGCGTTCCATCCAACACTGGAGGAGCAATTTGTCCTATAGTTTGGGCACCAACCTGTGTGCCTCCTCCAGCACCAGCCCCCAACAAAGCTTCACCAACGGCTGCTTTGGTATCAAACTGTAGTCCAGCTTCTGTAAGCGCTGTACCACCAATTTGTTCTAATGAACCTTGTACACCCTCAGTAAGCCCTTCAGCAGCTGTAGCCTTACCTACCTGTTTAATTGTGCTGTTCAATACCCCAACATTTTTAATACCAACAGCGTTTAACGCACCGCTGGCTGCTGCTGTACCAAGCGCACCTGTCCAATCTTCCCAATTCGGCTCTTCTCTGCCTTCGTTTCTTGCTCTTTCCAATGCAACAGGACCAGCAATCTGCACCGCTTCAAACAAAGCAGGACCTAACAAAGCACCTGCGACAGCTCCTCCAGGACCAGCTGTAGCACCAATTGCTGCGCCACCAGCTCTGGTCGCTAAACTTCCAGCAATTTGTCCAGCTTGTTCAAATACTGCTCTTGGAAAATATTCCCAGTTAAACCCTTCGCCTTGGGCATTGATAAATTCTCCGGCTGCAGCTTCGTAGTTTTCTGGTTCTTCAACCAAATCACGCATGAACTTTTCCCAACCCTCCATACCAAGGGCTTGAAAAGTAGTTGCCATGTTCTCCAGGGGTTGATCTATTGCGTATCGAAAAGCCGAAGAAAGGCTTGTATCTTTGGGGGTAGTCGCCATACCCCTATCATACACCTAATGTCGGTTTGAAAAAAGTCCTTGGTCCGTCGTTGTTTGCATAATAAACGTGGCTAGTTCGACCATTGTTTCTCGATCAAGGTCCATAGTGTTTGTAACAGAAGACAACAGCACAACCAAAGCAGTGGCTACTTCCCAGGGACTTACGTCTTCTTCGTCAAAATGATTTCGTATTATTGGAATCATGTCTGCCACAATTTTATCTACGGTTGTTTGTGTCATGGGGTGATCTAGGTATTCTTTTACTGTGTCTGTACTCATTATTATAGCCTTTTATTTAAACCAATTTCTTATTTCTCCAAGAATCTCATTGCTGATTTTAACCTTGCTTAAAAGATTCTGAAGTATTTTTTCATCAACCGTATTTTCTGATACGAGGTCGATGTATGTGCAACTTTTTTCTTGTCCTATTCTGTGAATCCGATCCTCGGCTTGCACTCTGAGCTCTAAATCATAGGAATTAGAATAAAATATCATGGTACTGGCTTCGGTTAAAGTAATACCTCGGCCACCTGTTTGCGGATTGGAAATGAAGTAGCGCAACTCAGACTCTGAATCTTGAAACTTATCAATAATTCTTTGTCTTTCGTCCTGTGGTGTTTTGCCATAATAAGACGCAACAGAGTTTTCACCAAACTTCTCCGCTATGGCTTTTTCTAATTGTTGAATGTCTGTTTGAAACATAGCAAAAATAACAACCTTGCCAGATGTTTCTTCCAATAGGTCTAGCACAGTACGCACTCGATTGTTTTTAAGAACAATCGTTTCTCCATCTTCGTTACGCAAACTGCCCGCGACTATTTGTTGCAACCGCATAATCTGCGTCAACACATTTACCGTAGTAAATACTTCGTTCTCTAAAACCATCAACGCTTTTTGTTTCATGGTCGCGTATGCTTTTTTCTGTTCATCAGTCAGCTCAACAAGTCTTTTTGTATATACTTTGGCAGGAAGGTCTAGGCATTGGTCCTTCGTCTTACGAATCGAAAAGTCTTTGATGGATTCTTGAAGCTCCTCAAGCCTTTGAAACCCTATGATCTGTTGAAAGCTGTGCGATCCCATGCGACGTGCCTGGGTGATTGCATAACGTGCGCTGAACGCATAGTAACTACTGAAGCCGAGTAAGTTAGGCGACAGAAAATAACACTGGCTGTACAAATCTAGGGGAGCTTTTGTAATGGGAAATCCGGTAAGGATTCTTCGGTAGTCAGCAAGAGGTGCCAACTTGATTAAATGTTTTGTTCTTTTAGCTTTCGGATTTTTTATCGTAGTGGATTCATCAATGGCCATCATCGCATCGTGCGTAACCAAAAACTCTTCCACAAACTTACACGCTTTGACAGTAGCAAAAGCTTCGACATTGACTAAAAATATATTTAATGTGCCGTCGCTGTCGCCTTCAACCATTTCTTTGTAGTCCTTGAGCCATTGTTTAGTGTGATTGGGCTGCCAAACCAAAACGTTTCTTTGTATATGGTCGGGTAAATGTTTGTTTACTTCATGCACGTCCCAGTTTCTTAAATTACCTTTTGGTGATACAATTAAGAGTCCAGAAATTTTTTCTTGGTCGAACAACATAGCAGCGTTGTCTAACAAGATTTTTGATTTGCCAAGACCCATTTCTAGGAAAAGTGCGTAAAGATTTTTGTGTGCACTCTTAGCTAAAGTTTCTCGCTGGTGTTCGTAAGGTTCGGTCTTGTAGTTGTACGTCTCTATATCCATTATTTTCATATCCTTCGTTATTTGTTAAAATATTTCTTGCAATCTATTCTACTCATAGTATAAGATTAGTCAACCATGACGAGAGAACGAAAGAAAAAAATCATCTTAGAAATCTGTAGCAACAGAAAAAATGAATGGTTTATTAACTTCACTCCTCATCAAAGTTTCGGCGAATCTTTAGGTCCGTTCAACAGTTTGGATGAATCACTAAGATATGTGTACACTATATTGGATCAACCAAAACATAGTGTTGAAGTCGTAGAGGTTAACAACGAAGGCCTTATATTTTTTGTGCCTGACTTTGAGATTAACTACGAGCCGAAGAAAGAAGAAAACAATAACGTAATACCAATAGAACGAGGCAAAAAATGAAAGAACTATTTGAAGAGAGTATAAAAAAACAGGTCGAGGATGTAAAAGAAACAGATGTCAAAAGTCTCAGCAACCTCTGTAAAGACCTACTCACACTTGAGGCAAAAATCGGAAACACTGAAGAAGAACTAAGACGCTACAAAGAGCAGTCTAGGGAACTCAGTGAACAAGTAATACCTGATAAGCTTGCAGAGCTTGGCGTTTCTGACTTAAAACTGTCAGACGGCTCTCGCATATCAGCAGAACCCTTCTATAGCGCACGAATTACAGCGCAGAATCTACATACAGCGCATGAATGGCTAAGAGAAAACGGTCACGGTGACATTATAAAGAACACCTTAACCATTACTTTCGGCCAGGGAGAAGACGTGCTGGCAAAAGAATTGGTAGACCAGCTTGCGAAACAAGGCCACATGCCGGAAACAAAAGAAGCTGTTCATCCAAGCACCTTACGCGCTTTCGTAAAAGAAAGAATCGAGTCGGGTGATCCATCGTTTGATGTGTCAACGCAGAAAAGTTTTTCTGTTTACACTGGCAAACGCACAAAAATAAACCGTTGAATAAATAAAGAGGAAATAAGATATGGCAACGAAGAAAAGTAATGGGACCTCTATAACGTCCCTATTTGAAAACATCGAAGAAAAAGGTTTCGGTGAACTCGGAGCGGAAGACCTTCGCACTCCACGAATCAGCATAGTCCAGGCGCTGTCTCCACAGAGACAAAAAACGTCTAGTGACTATCTAGCTGACGCGGAGGAAGGCGATCTGTACTACAGTGGAAGCAACATTGTCGTCAATGGCGACGAAGGTGTGCTCTTTCTACCTGCTTACTACAGCAAAACACTCGTTGAGTGGGGCTTGCGTGAGAAAGGTGGGGGCATCAAAGGTGTCCACCCTTCGGATTCAGACCTTTTCAACCGATGCACACGCGATAGTCAAGGTAGATTGATTACACCAGGAGGGGAAACTCAACTGACTGTAACAGCCAACCACTATGGCTTCGCGCTTATTGATGACGTAGCACAAAAATGCGTTATGAATATGACAGGATCGCAACTAAAACATTCGCGTGCGTGGAACACATTGATCCAAGGTACAAAGATGAAAGGAGCAAAAGGCATGTTTACGCCTCCAGCTTACTCGCATTGGTACCGTCTATCCACACAAGTCGAGTCCAATGATAGAGGTAGCTGGTACAGTTACCACATCACACAGGAGCGGGTGTTAGAGGAAAGCGAAAAGGATCTCTTTGCAGAAGCAGAAGAGTTCGCTAAGTTCGCATCTTCTGGTGCACTGGATCAGCTAGGTGGACCTAGCAACAGTTCTAGTAGCAGTCCTGCGTTGGAACAGTCTGGTAAGAAAGCAGACTGGGAAGACTAAACGAAAAAAGGATGCCCCTCTGTATATGTTGTGTATAGACAAATAAACAATAACAGAGTCCAGAGGGGTTTTCCTAGAGACAAGGAAGCTATGTGAAAGAAAAAGCAGAAATTTTGATGCGCATTTTCTCTGGTTTAACTAGAGCACACGGAATTTACGAGATAACAGGAAAGCAAAAGAACACAGCAAAAGGAATTAAAAAAGAAGGCAGAGGAAAAACTCTGCACCAACCAGTTACAACAGAGCTTTGGCAAAAACACGTTGCCGGAGAGGTATCAATAGGAATTATTCCTTTAACAGATGATGAAAAATGCTCTTGGGGGTGTATTGATGTGGACGAATATCCTATCAACACCAAGCAAATTCTAAAGACAATCAGTGAAATGCAATTGCCCCTTGTGCCCTGCATGACAAAATCAGGCGGGGTGCATCTTTTTATGTTTACTAAAGAACCCATACCCGCGTTTAAGTTTCAAAACAAACTAGAAGAAATAGCTGCAGCAATGGGCCGTACAGGCGATGAGATATTTCCTAAACAATACGAATGGTCAAAGCAGTTGCCTCAACAAAAGCAAACAGGAAACTGGTTAAACATGCCGTATTTTTCTGGAGAAGATACTACACGATACGCTCTGAACTCAAAAGGAGACGCTTTAAGCATTGAGGAGTTTGTAAGGGTTGTAAAAAGAAGAGCAATTAGTGAAGAAGACCTAGATAAGTTTGTTGCAATAAAAAAGAGCAGAAAGAAACAATTAAACGGTGATGGCTTGTGGGACGAGGCGCCTCCTTGTTTGGTGCACATGAAACTTAACGGCGTGCCTGAAGGGACAAGAAATAACGCAATGTTGAATTACGGAGTATTTTTAAGAAAGGTTTATCCTGAAGGCGAGCAGTGGAAAGACAAACTACAGGAAGTGAATAAGACAGCTTGCACAAGTCCTTTGTCACATAGCGAACTTAACACAATTATACAAAGCTTAGAAAAAACCGATTATAAATATCAGTGTGGTAAAGACCCACTAAAAGGTTTTTGCCAGAGCGGTATCTGTATAACTAAAAGATACGGCATAGACGCATCACAGAGAGAACCTGTTTATGGTGGTCTTAGAAAATACATGACTGATCCACCTCTTTGGCACTTAGATATTGATGGTCAAACAATTGTTTTAGAAACAAAACAGCTTCATAACTTTTCTATGTATCAACAAAAGTGTATGGAGGTTTTAAATATATGTCCGCCTGATAAAAAGAAATCAGACTGGGTCGCGCAACTTAACGCATGGCTACAGGAAGTGCAGATTGTTGATGTGCCTTCTGACATGACAAAGAGAGGTGTGCTGAAGGACGCGATCTATGAGTTTTGCAGAATATCAGAATCATCTTCTCGTATGGCTTTGGTTTCTGGTGGTGTGTACAGACACGAAGAAGAAGGTATGAAAGAGTGGTGGTTTACAGGTAGGGATGCGGTCATCTTTATACAAGAGTTTAAAAAGATGAGAAATATTAAAGAAGCAGAGGTGTTTACACAGTTAAAAGAAATGGGAGGAATCAACGCATCTAAATGGGTTGACAAAGCTGTTGGAAACAAAAAGGTTTGGATTATGGATGTTAGAGAAATAAATGAAGACGCTGTGTCTTTAGATGATTTTAGACTAGAAACGGAGGACAAAGAATGGGAGTAACAAAATACTATGGCCCTCCAGGAACAGGGAAGACAACAACTTTATTAAACATTATAGAGAAAAGCATAGACGAGGGAGTTGCGCCAGAGCGAATTGCTTTTATGTCCTTTTCTAAAAAAGCAGCTGAAGAAGGAAAGAACAGAGCGCACGTTAAGTTTGGTTTGACTTTTGAAGAGATGCCTTACTTCTGCACGAGCCACGCGTTTTGCAAAAGAGTTATGGGTATATCGCATGTGGTAGGTGGCAGAGATGTGTTTGATTTTCTAAGAGAATACGAGTTTAGACTTACAAAAGAATACCCTAACAATGCAAGAGCGATTAGGTCCGTGGTCCAAGATCCTTACTTCGACATCATAGAGCGTGCAAAAACAAACTGTCGATCTTTGAAAGAAGAGCGTTTGTCCTTGGACGTTGAGCAAAGAAAAGGGGTTGTACCACACATGTTGGAACCTTTATCAGAGGCTTGGGAAGAGTTTAGGTTGTCTCGAACACCTGTTTTGTTTTCTTTTGCTGATATGATTGTGAGCTTTTTGGAGGACGGTACAGCACCGCCACTGGATCTTTTGATTGTAGACGAAGCACAAGACTTAGCTGAACTGAACTGGCGTTTGGTTGACAAGTTGGCACAGACCACAGAGAAAGTTTACATAGCTGGAGACGACGACCAAGCTATTTACGAATGGAATGGAGCAAGGCCAGAGAGATTTGTAGACTATGACGGAGATAAAATAGTACTAAACCAGTCCTATAGGATACCGAGCACCGTACACCCAATTGCAAAAAGAATATCAGAAAGAATTGTTAGCAGAGAACCAAAAGAATATAAACCCAGACAAGAGCCAGGAACAGTTAACAACGTATCGTCTATAGAAACACTGCCTTTAGAAGAAGGCCAGTGGTTGGTTATGGCATCTTGCGATTATATGCTGACAGACACATCTAAGGGATACAACGTTAGAAAGTTTTTAATTGATAACGGCTATCCTTTTGCCCACAACCAATACAGATACATTCCTTTAAGAATGGTTTCAGCCATAGACACTTGGAACAAGATAAAAACAGAAGAAGTAACTTTGGCAGAGCTTGATGATTTGTATTACTACTTAGGAAAACAGGGAGTAAAAAGAGGTTTTATAAGCAAGGTGGGACAAGACAAAGAACTAGGACACAAAGTAACTTTACAAGAAGCCATGGACAACTATGGTTTGAAAGAAGAAATACTAGACAAAACATGGAAAGAATTATTTGACAAAAGCATAGACGTAGAAAGAAAAGCATTTATTGAAAAAGCAATGAACAATAAAGAAGACCTACATGGAGAACCGCGGATTGTTATTTCTACAATACACCAAGCAAAAGGCGGTGAAGCGGAGAATGTAGCTGTGTATCTTGATTTATCGAAAGCACAGAAGCGTTCTTCAACACTACAACCCGATGGGCTACACAGACAATTCTACGTTGCAGTTACACGCACAATAGAGAACCTGTATTTTATAAAAGCCCAAGATGATTATTATAGGTACGTTATATGAGTTTTGTTTACAAACCCCCAACAGAATGGACTCCACCCGATGTCTTTCCAACACAATTATTAAAAGACGCAAAGGAGATTGCGATTGACTTGGAGACAAAAGATCCCAGTCTAAAAGAACTAGGTCCTGGATACATTCGTGGTGATGGAGAAGCGGTAGGTATATCTATTGCTTGCGATGGCTTTGCTGATTACTTTCCTTTTGCACACGAGTCAGGATTTAACTTTCCAAAGAAACGAGTTTTAGATTTTGTTAAAGACGTTGTATCAGAACAGCAAGACAAAGTGTTTCACAATGCAGGATACGACATAGGTTGGTTAAAAAACGAAGGCATAGATGTCAGCGGTAAGATTATAGATACCATGATCGTCGCACCTTTAATAAACGAAAACATGTTTTGGTACACACTGAACTCGTTAGGAAGAGAATACCTACAAGAAGGAAAGTCTGAAGCAGAACTTAGACAAGCGGCTGAAGAGTGGGGACTGGATCCAAAAGCAGAAATGTGGAGACTGCCTTCTGCTTATGTTGGAACTTATGCAACACAAGATGCTGCTTTAACACTTAAACTTTGGAACCATTTTAAAATTCATTTAGAAGACCAAAACCTTTGGAACGTTTTTGAACTAGAAATGAGAGTGCTTCCTGTGATCCTAGACATGAAGCAAAGAGGTGTTCGCGTAGATGTTGAAAGAGCATCTATTCTTAAAAAGAAACTAATTGCTAGAGAAAAGAAGATTATAAAAGAAATACTCGATGAGTCTGGCGTTAAAGACATACAGCTTTGGGCTGCAAACTCTTTAGCTAAAGTTTTTGATGCAATGAAGCTGTCATATTCTAGGACTCCAACAGGTCTTCCAAGCTTTACCAAAGCGTTTTTAGAAAACCACACGCACCCAATAGCACAGAAGATAAGAGAAGCTAGAGAAGTAAACAAAACACACAGCACGTTTATAGACTCTATTTTAAAGCATGAACACAACGGACGCATACACGCTGAAATCAGACAGTTGAAAGGTGAGACAGGTGGCACAGTCACTGGTCGGTTGTCCATGAGCAATCCAAACTTACAACAAGTGCCTGCGAGAAATAAAGAGATAGGCCCTTTGATTAGGTCTTTATTTTTACCAGAAAAAGGAGAGAAGTGGTGTTCAGCTGACTTCTCGCAACAAGAGCCAAGAATACTTACACACTATGCCAGTCGGTCTAAGTACGATGGAGCAGAGGCTATTGCTGACGCTTATCAACAAGGAGACGCAGACTTTCACCAAGAGGTTGCAAACCTAGTAGGCATCGACAGAAAGACAGCTAAGCCAATAGGACTTGGAATTATGTATGGCATGGGCAAAGGAAAGCTAGCAGATCAGCTAGGTGTTTCTGTAGGCGAAGCGTCAGACATATTAGCTAAGTTTAACACCTACGCACCTTTTGTTAGACAACTTGCAGATTCTGTAATGAGAAGCGCAAGTCAAAGAGGATACATAAAAACAATACTAGGAAGGCGCTGTCACTTTGATATGTGGGAACCACTTAGATACGGAACAGGTAGACCCATGAAATACAAAGAGGCTGTGCATGAATACAACGGAGAAATTAAACGAGCGTTTGTTTACAAAGCGCTTAATAAACTAATTCAAGGTTCGGCTGCTGACATGACGAAGCAGTCCATGGTCCAATGTTTTGAAGCGGGGTTCCCCCCTCTGCTTCAAGTGCATGACGAGCTAGTGTTCTCAGTCAGGGATAAAGAGGACGTTAGCAACATCTGCAAACTCATGGAAGAAGCCGTTCCCCTGGATGTTCCAAACAAGGTGGATGCCGAGATTGGAAAAAATTGGGGCGATTCTATGATCGCAAAAAATCAAGATATATCTTAAAATATACTGTAAAATAGGAGTCGAAATGGACACAAAAAAATGGAAAAGTGTAGCAATACGCAGAGAAATCGTTGATATAGCCGCTGAAATCGGTGAAAAAACGGAAAGACCTACTAGCAATGTCTTTGCTTTCGCGGTAAAACGTTTGAAAAAAGACATAGAAGAAGGCAATCTCTCTGAAGTACCAAAGCAGTGAAGCACAAAATACTTTACGAATCACCGTATGAGTATGGTGTGTTCTCTAGTGAAGCTCGCAAAAGCGGAAGGTTTTATGACTGCAATGGAGACAAACTTCCTTCAGTGACTACTGTACTATCTGGAACAAAAGAAGGAGACTTCTTAAAAAAATGGATAGAAAAGGTTGGTGAAGAAGAAGCAGAACGTATCCGCCTCGAAGCTTCTGCCAGAGGCACATACATGCACAACATTCTTGAGAAACAAATCATCAACGGTGAGATTTGGGAATACAAGCCTGAGAACGCAGAGCAAAAGAGAGCTTTGAAGATGGCATGTACGATCATGGACCAAGGGTTTCCCAACATATCACAAGTGTATGGTTGCGAAGTATCTTTGTACTATCCTGATAAATACGCAGGTCAAGCGGATGTGATTGGTGTACACGACAACGATCTTTCTATCATAGACTTTAAACAGACAAACAAACCAAAACGCAGACAATGGGTTTGGGATTACTTTCAGCAACTTGCTGCATACTCTCTGGCACATAACGAACTGTACGGCACAGACATACACAAAGGCGTGATTATGATGTGCTCAGTAGACTGCTTGTATCAAGAGTTTGTTTTAGAAGGCAGTGAGTTTGACCGAGCTGCTGAAGCTTGGATGGATCGAGTAGAAAAGTTTAGTCTTCTGTCCAAGGAGTTGGAAGCCTCGGATTAGCCATAAGAGAAATGCCTTCTTGTCCTTTTGGTTTAAGATAACGGTACCTTTCTCTAAGCTCATCTGTTGGCCACTCTCTTTTTAAACCAAGATCGCTTTTAATTTTTAAATAGTTTTTTCTGTAAGAATCAGGCATATCCCAAGGAACAAAAATACCTTTAGCTAAATTTCTTGCAAACACACTAGGTTTTATTCCAGCGGGAGCACGTTGTTTTAATTGTTTCATGGCCTCTCTTACAAAAGCGTCTCCTCCCAATGTTTTATAAGCAAGAAACTCAATGTAAAACTCTTGTTGTAGTTGATACCAAGCTTTTTGTGCGTCGTCCCATTGTTTTAAAACTTCTTCTGCGGTCTTTGCATCTTGCTGATATTTAAACTCTTGCATGTTTGCTACCACACCTTTTTCAAAAGCTTTCTTTAATTCATTTATCTTAAACCCAATATCATCTACGGGGTTTACATCAGCAATTGTCACCCCCGCAAGACCAGCAAACGCTCCTGTTTTAGACTGCACCTTTCCATACCGATTGTACCTGTCGTCTCCTGTTGCAAAGGAATTAACTATCTTTTGAATTTGACGATAACCACCAGGTCCAGAAGTTTGTAAAGCATGATTAGCTGCGGCTTTTACTTTGTCTCCCCAACTGTCTGTTTCAATATATATCTCATTGTTTGTATCAAGATCTCTATTTAAAGCAAGCTCCAACATTGTTCTAGGTGCAATTGAAATACCGTAATAAGATTCCATATAATTAGAAAACCCTTCCCATATACCTTTGGTCACTGCTTCAGGTAATTCTGCTCCCACCTCTAGTTGCGACTCAGCTTCTTTTTTAACTGTCTCTATTGAAGTCATTAGGTCAGCAAAAGGAAACGTGTATGTGGTGTTCATATAGTCTATTTCACCGTTTGGTCCAATCTCACTCATAGGAATTTTTAATCCTTTTTTGTCGTACTCACGAGCCGCTTCGTCCAAAGCTTCTAGCTCTTCGTCGTTTACGCCGTAATAAAACTGAGCGAATACCTGCAACCCTTTTGGAACAACATAAGAAGCAAGGGCAGCTCCAACATATCTTTTAAGACCCATTCCTTTAAAAGGTCTTTTAACTGCAAACTGCTCAGAAGTAGTACCGTCTTCGTTTTTATTTAAAACAACTTCTCTAACAGGAACTCCCATGTCTTGAGCTATATCTCCAGGTATTTTGTATGTAGAGAGTTTATAAGCAAGTTGAACATTGTTTGCAGAGGTTCTCAAAATTTCAGTTGGGAAAGCTATAAAGTTTCCTGTTGGCAGTTGTCTAACAAACTGAGCAAACCTACCCACAAAATCATAGTTAGCCATTGTATTTCTAGTCATCCAAGCAGCAAGTTTGTAGGTGTAATCTTCTAAGTTGTCTATGTTTTTGTAAAGTTGGCCAGCGTCTGTTTTGTAACTACCTGCGTTTGTAGTCAATGTGCTAGAAAAGTCTTTAAGCATTTTTAGTTTTGCAGAATCTGGAATTGGTGCAACAGCTTGATTATCCAGTTGAGACAAAACATTCTGTATGTTTACAATGTTGGCTGCGTAATCGAGCATTTTAAAAAAGTCATCTACAAGGTTGTATGTTGTTCCCATTCCTTTGACAACGTTTCCAATAGTTCCTTGATAAAACTTACCCAATGGAGTGTGTTTCATTGCATACAACGCATGAATAACTTGATCGCCAGACTCAAACCCAGAGTTTCCAACTTCTGTAAATATACCTAAAGCGTCTCTCGTTACCGAGTTGGTAAACATGATACCCTCTTCTCGACCTATTCTGTTTATTTTTTCAGCTAGTTGTCCTTCACCACTAAGACTTCCATCAGGCATAAACTGTACATCAGGAAACAACACAGATGTAGCCATGTTAGCTGCCTTAGAAATATTTCCCACATTGCTTAGTGTGAACAAGTTTCCAGTAAATGCGTGCATCATTAAAGCGCCCTCAAAGTTTCTCACTTGAGTTCCTGGACTAATTACAACCATTCCATATTGAGTCAATCCTTTTGGAAGAAGGAATAGGTTTTTGTAAAAGCGATAAATAATTGACTGCACGCTCCCATCATCTAAACTGTTTGTTTCTAAAGCTTGTTTATATGTTTTTGAGGTGTACATACCAGACAAAGGATTAAGAGGATCATCCGCAATCCTATGGGTAAACCCAGCAGCATCATTTCTGACAGGCGACAAAAACATTTCTCCTGGCCTGCTGTTTATTTGCAAAAGCTCGTTGTAAAATTTATTTCTTTCAACAAGTTGAGCAACACGAGCAAAAGAAGAAGCTACCAATATGTCAGGATCTTTTTCTGTAACCTCTCCTAAAAGTTTTCTTATAGGGTAAGGCATGTATTTTTTAGGCCTAAGTTTTAAACCTTGTTGCATTTGAAAATTGTTGGCTTCAGAAGTAGACCTTAGTGTTGATTTTAACTGTAGTATTTCTGTTTTTGCGGTTTCTGCACCGTTTGTTAAATAGTTGTCTACGATGTTTTCAGCCATCAATCGTCTAATAGTGTCGTTTTTTGCTTGTTTAAACTTTGGATCGTTTTGATGACCAACTAAAATAGATGTGACCGCTCGATCATAAAGCTGTTTAGCCATTCTTCTTTTCTTAAAAGTAACATCGCCCGCGACAAAATTAAGAGCAGTGCCTAAAGCACTCTTGTCAAACTTAGGGTTAAACCCAAGTTCGGTTTCGTAAAACCCAAGAATGGTTGTTGTATATTCTCCTATAGCATCTTCAATTGTTGCTCTTTCTTCTTCGCTCAATTCTTTACCAATGTTTTCATTCAAAACTCTTTGAGACAACGCATCAATTTTTTTACGAGACTCACGAGCTATGTTTTGCATTTCTTTAGGTAAGTTTCTTATGGCAAGTTTTACAGGCACAGGACCATCTAAATCTACCTGTAAGCCAGCCTTTCTTATTTCTAAAGCTTCAACTTCTTCATTGGTTTCAAAGTATCCTTCACTTTGTTCTAGCTTTCTGTTTATGTCTGCTATTTCATCTTTCTTTCCTTGCACCTGCTCTTTTGTCAAAGGAATATAAGTGTTGGTTTGTTTAATAAAGCTTCCAAACAACAAACGAGCTTCCAACTCTGTCAAATTGTTTTCTTTGTTTCTAACCGCAGCAGCTATGGCTTTATTAATTTTGTAGCCTAGTCTTTCAGCTTGATACTGAAGACTTCTTATTCTTCCTTCACTTCTTTTAATAGCCTCAAAAGCAGCAAGCCCAGTCATTCCAGCAGGACGAAAATTCTTAAACCACGGCCCAACTATTTTTTTGTTGTAAAAGTCGTTTTGATTTTGAGGTAATAAGTTTGGTGGAAAAGTAACGTATGTTAAACGAAAGTTTGGATTAGTCATTTCAATTTGGTCTAATGAAACACCGTCAACTGTGTCAACCAATTTGCCCAGATTAGACGGCATTTGACTAGCGTCTTGAATACTTATACCTTCGGTTGCTCTTAAAGTATCTAAGAAATCCATACCCTCAATACCGTCTCGTACAAAATTAATTTGTTCCACCGTTCCGTCTTCGTTTGTTATTTCTCCTCTAGCAGAAAGAACGTTTCCAGTAGGTTCCATTTCTCTTCTTAAATAAGAATCATTAGGGTTTTCGTCAACCTGTACTTCAAAACTTATGTTTGTTCCTTCAGGATTTAAAAATTTAGGGAAAGCTTTTGACAAAATTCTTTTAAAAGGTTTTTGACTTTGTACATAGGCTTTACTGTCTCTTCTTTGCTGAAGTTCCAACACAGCTGCGTATTCTGCAAGACCAAAAGCCAAGTCTTCGCTGGACATGGTTGCAACTTGGTCTGGAGAGGCTTCTGGAATAAAACGTTGATACAGAATTTTTAATTGTTTTTTTGGTATTTGTGTTTGAATGTAGTCAACATAATTGTCAAATTCATCCACCCCTAGACTTTGTATGGTAGTCCCTTGCACACGTTTTAAAGAACGGTCTGTCGCAGCTTCTGCAAGACCTTGTATGTCATTACTTATATCTACATCTTCTGAAAGAAAACTCTCTGCTTCAAGAATATTTACTGAGGGCGCGTATCCTTTTTCTCGCGCCCAAAAAGTATAAGCTCTCCAAGCATCTTCAAGGTCTATCTCTCCGTTTTCATCTCTGGTTCCAAACTCTTCTATAATTTGATTAAACAAATCTTCTCTTGGCAACTGTTCAAACTCTTCTATTTTTCCTCTTAAAATTTTTTGTTTTGAAAGTTGACTAAGTACATCTTCTTCTCCCGCTTTTTCAGCCAGTTCGTCGTAAAGCTTTTCTTTTCTAAGCTCTTTCATTTTTTGTAAAACACTTTCTTGCGTGTCGTTTGGAAATATTTCCAAACCCTCAAAGTCTGTGTTTTCCATAGGCGTGTTTTTTATTTCTTGAAGAGTCATATCGGCATAAGCAGTTTGTACTTCTTGTTCCGCTTGTTGGTCTACCCCTTCATCAACACTCTTGTTAAACTCGTCTTGTATTTTTTGTAAATCATCTTTAGAACCCATGTATTGTTTACGAGCGATGTTTGCAGTAGCGACACCTTCAAAAATACCTTCTCCAACAGCCGCTTTCACCAAACCTTCTGTAAGATCTTTTTCAGGATCTATGTATTGTTTTTCTAAGATGTTACCAACATAAACATCTGAAACACCTATGCCGGGCTGTATGATTGTTTGTATCAAAGCTCTTTTTATTGCTCCTTTGGTTATTCCAAAAAGACCAAAAGGAACAGAGGCCGCGTTGATTACAGCGGAGAACCCAGATTTTTGCATAGCATAAGACTCTGCGCCTTCTGTGTCTCCTGGATTTTTTTCTAAGTAAGATGTATAAGCGTCTCCAAACTCTTGAGCAAACACAGCAAGACCTCCTCCCACCGCAGCGGATGCAACGACAGCAATAGGGCTTTTAATAGGAGACAATGCGGCAGCCTTACCACCAGCGTATGCACCTGTTAAGAACGGAATAGAGCCAGGCACTACTTCACCGATGGTCTGCGCCCACCAGTTTGAGTCGGTTAAGTTTTTAACCGATTCTACTCCCGTTTCTCCGTGCTTTGACTGATACGAGCCAAGAGATTTAATTAAGTCTTCTCGTTCCGTGTTTCTTTCTAATAAAGCTTGGGCGCGTAATCTTAGCTCTTCTGCTTTTTCTAAGTCGCCTCTTTCTTCTGCTTCTCGTGCTCTTCTTTCAAGAACAAGCTGGCCTGTCTTTCCCATTCCAACGACAGTGCTTTCGTAACTGGATTGCGCAGCCGTTCCAACTGTAGGAAAAAACCCTTTGTCTTCTTGTTGTTGTGCTTGTTCAGACGGCTCGTCTTCTATAATGTCTATGACAGAAACAGGAGGTAGCCCCAACCTTTCTCTTTCTTCTGGAGTTAACTCTCTAGGCATTTTTAACTCCTTTAAACTTTAGTTAAAATTGTCCACTCTCTCAAAGCTTCTGCAACCGCCTGTATTCTTTTATTTGCGTCGGTTTTATCAAATTCAGGATCCGCTTGTTCTTTTTGAACCAGCTTTTGCGCTATGTACTCTTCAACATTGTAGACTTGATTGCCAAATACTCTTTCTCCTGAGTATTGTGGAAACTTTCCAAAACCAAAAGGAGAATCTTCTCTGATTATAGCGTGTTGTACATGAACAGTTGGGTCCAGCATCATGCCTTCAGCTGTTTCTGCTGCGGCTTTTGTTAATTGAGTTAGTGTTCTAGTGTCTGGGTCTTCAGTTTTAGTCAACCTATTTAGCTGATCCGCTGTAAGATCCATTCCACCAATACCTTTTCCACTCGCAAGTTGACTTAAAAGATTTGCCTCATCTAAAAGAGCTTGGCCTTCTGCGTCAGCTTGTCCAGCTCTAAGCGCGTTGACTTGAGACGCAAACCCAAGTATACCTCCTTGTTTTGTTTGTGGCATAACCACTGATTCTCTTGCCAATCTTTTACGCTCTTCAATAATCTCGCCAAGTCTTGTTTTTACTTCTTCAGTAGAATAAGGCGACTGTGTTGTTGCAGTAGGTTGTGTGGCTTTTTGAATTATAGCTATCTTTATAAACTCTTGTTTTGCGGTATCGCTCATTCGGTTAAACTGATCTAGTGTCATATTAATACCAGAACCTTGAAAAATATCTTGCAAACCTTCTTCAGTTGTAGGTAAAGCAACACCCCCTTTTTTCATTTCTTGTATTCCACCTGAGTCAAAAGCCATTTTTATTTCTTCTACAAACTCTGGTGTAAACAATTCTTGTTCAGGGCTAGGCTCCACCACACCATGCTTTTTCATAACCTCTGTTAAATCGTTTTGATAAGACAGTTGCATTGACTTTAAATATGGCTGTAGTTTTTCTATGGCGCCTGGTTTTTCTATAAAACTAAATATTTCGTTTCGATATTCTCGTTTAAGTTCCATCAAATCAGTGTTGAAATCCATAGGTCCTTGGTCCTTGGGCATTTCGCCCATAGCGCCCATGTCCATAGAAACAGTTTCTTTTACATCACTAACCGAAGGACTTGTGGTGCTTGCCATGGTATTAAGAGCCATGTTGATGTCTTGATCGCCTTCTTCAAACAAAGGCGCAGGCATGACTAAGTCTCCCCGTTGATAACCCGGATACGGTACAGAACCTCCACCAACCATATTAACAGCGGAAGAGAACATTTTACGTCCTTTCCAATTCATCAACCAAACATCCCAAACATTCGCATTAAGTCAGCTAAACCACCGCCAGCTTGAGTTCCGTAGTCAGTATAAGATCCTTGTGGCAACATTGGTTCAAGCATACCTTGATACATCTGCATACGCTTGTAAGGCTCCATAGCCATTTGTTGTGCTGCTTTGTATGGTGCATCATACATTTGTTGTTGTATACCCCGTCCTGCTTGTCCAAATTTGTCAAAAGTATTTATTTGATTCATCAAGCCTCGTTGTCCAGTCATTCCAAGATCAGCAAACGCTCCACCCATTTGCCCCATACCTCGTCCTAATTGTCCGTATTGTCCAGCCATACTGGTAATACCTTGACCAAGCGCACCTAGCCCTTGTCCAAACTGTCCAAGCCGACCACTAATTTGTCCTAGCCCTTGTCCAGCTGCTTGTGCTGCCTGTTGTGCTTGGTTGAATCCCTGTTGTCTTAAACCACCAACCGCTTGCGTTAGACCACGGCCAAAGGCTTGTTCTCTTTCTTGTTCCATAAGACGTCCACGAGAACCACCAAACGCTCCAGAAGATACAGCTCGTGCTCTATCCGCCTGTGCTTGCGCTTGGTTTTGCTTGTTCATTTGTTCTATGGTGCCTTGAACTACTTGATCTTCGTAAGGGTTGTAGAACTGTTGTGCAGCCCCAGGAGCAAACATGTTTGCCGCTTGACCAGCCAAACCTGTGGCTTGACCATACATTCCAGCGCCTTGACCATACATTTGTTGCGCCATAGGCAACGCACCCGCTCCTTGTTGCATTGTACCAAAGCCTTGTTGTGCCATGCCTGCACCTTGTTGTAGGTACGGTGTAAAGCCACCAAGACCGCCAGCTAATGTTCGTGCTTGCATTTGGTAAGGATCAAGTCCAGCAATTTGCTGAACAGGGATTGGTATAGGTTGTTTTGCTAAAGCTGCTGCGGATTCTAAAAACCCACGACGCATTGCCCCAGCATAAGGCTCGTCATAATAAGCTCTAGTTGTTGGATCGGCGTAACTAGCCATAATAAGGTCTCCCGTCTCCCATGCTGTTAATTTTTCTCAATGTTTCAATACCAATGGCGTCTACAGCGGGCTTTTGAATAACAAACTCACCCGGCTCTAGTTTTGCAAAAGTGATGTCTCCCGGTCTGTTTTCTATAGAACCACCGTGCTCGTATCCCATTCTTTCAACAACTTCAGGTGCTTCTTTTGCCAATGCTGCCAAACCTTCGTTCGGATATTGTTTTGCTTCTCCACCTACCATCATCGCAGGAGCAGCCATGTTTGCATACGCAACACCTGGCATTAATGCAGGTTGTAGGTTAATGGGTCGATAATCTTCACTACTAAATGCTTGTCCTCCGTAAGCCTGTCCTCCAACAGGAACAAATCCTTTAGGCTGGTCTTTTAGCAAAGACTTCATCATAAGATAATCGATCAAAGGACTTCCAGAACCTTTTCCACCTATCATACTACCTAAAATATTTCCAAAAGCGCCTCCAATGCCTCCTTGCATAATTCCACCAAGACCTAAAGCACTTAATAAAGAAGACATAAACCCTCTGTTTCTTGGATCAGCGTCTTCAGGAAAACTTGTTCGGTCCCCTTCTGTTGGCGTGCCTCCTGCTGGCGTGCCTCCTGTGTCAACGTTTCTTGGATCATAGCCTGATCCTTCTCCTGGCGTGTTGTCTATACCAGCATAGCTGCCGTCTTCTTTATAAAACTCTTCAGCAATGTAATCGTCTATGTCAAAGCCACCATAATCGGGAAGCATATCCGTATAGTCGGCGTATCCAGATGAGACAAAACTATCGGGCACTCCTGCTATATTAGAAGCCGACAAATTACCGCTCGCAAGCAATTGTTCTAAAGTAGGTAATGCACTTGAACCATCCACATTGTAGCCTTGCGAAGCTAAAATTGAAGGAGCAATAAGGTTTACTATTCCGCTAGCGGCATCAGAAAATACACCACCAACAGCGTCACCAACAGCACCATAATCCGCTGCAGGCGGAGGTGTGTAAGCTGTATTAATTGAATCATCTATAATATCATCTAAAATATCAGATGAGTAATCGTAATCAAAATCGTAAGCCATTTCCTTGTTCCTGTTTTCGTTTTATTCTAGCATGTTTTTTTGTTAATGTTTATCTTCTTGAAGACCCGCCACTGCTTATTTTCCTGTTTAGCCCAGAGCGATCATATTTTGCCTCTTTCCCCGTTAAGGCTCTTCCTGCGGCTCTTTTAGCCAACATTTTTCCAATGTTGCTTGCCCTTAGTCCTTGGTTTATGGACTGTGCAACACCTGGCACTAAACCATACATAAAAGCACTGGGATCACCGCCTGTTTCTGCTAACCTTTCACCAATTCTTCCGCCGTACATATCTTGCTGTTTAATCATATCGGCAATTTCTGATACTCTAGGTTTTCTAGGCTCTCTTGCTCTTTTCTGAGCAGTGACTTCCACAGGTTGTATATCTGGATACATGTCTACATCTTCGGCTTCTTTTTCTGCAAAAGACTTTATTGGCAAAAATCGACTAGCTAGGTTTCTAAGTTGTGGTCCAAGCGTCCCACCTAGAATACCTTTTTGGTTTGGATCTACTTCTTGTATTTGGTTAAGCAAATAACCAAGCCCCGCTATACCAGGAGCCATTTGAAGAAGTTTAAATCTGTTTCCTATTTTAGCTGCTGCGCCAAAAGGGTTTTTACTAAAAGTCTCTTCAAGGCCTAAACCTCCAATGCCAGACGTTCCAAAACCAAGCAGACCTCCTTGATTGTTAATTAAAGAAACAATTGGACCGTATTCTTGAGCCAATCTTTTAACAGCCGCTCTTTGTGCCAAAATTTTAGCGACTCCTGAAGGACCAAGAGCAGGGTCAAAAAATCCTCTAGCCAATCGCGTTTCAGGCGTAGCTCCAAAAGCCCCTCCTCCATGCCACCGACCAGTCGGTCCTGCCCCACCAAAAAGAAAAGTGTCGAGAATTGAAGGCCCAAAAGAAACAGACTCTCTCGGTCCACCGACAGTAGTTGTTGTGCCTCCAGTTGGGTCATACTCAAAGTTTGAACCCCAAGGATCTTCTGACTGAGTTACTACATCTCCTGTTTGATACCCTTTGTATCCAGAAGCATACGCAGCTCTTGCTTGTTTTGCAGCTTGAGCTTTTGTTGGATAAACCTTTCCAGATTCACCCCACTTATATCCTCCTTTTACTTTTTGTATCGGCATTATAAAGAAATTGTTGTTGAGCCGTTTGTAGCGACTGTTAATGTTCCAACAGAACCCGTGGCTTCAAGTCCTACTGGTGTTCGTGTTGATAAATCTTGCCATTGACTGCCTGTGTAAACTTGTAAAACACCTTTTGATGTGTTCCATATTACATCGCCAGCAGCAAATTTATTTTGTCCTATCTGTACATCAGTATATTGCGGAGTTGCTGTAGGATCAAATTTACCTAAATTTATTTCTAAAATACGCACCATTCTGTTGTACAAAGCAACATCTACAGCGCTTGAAGCAAGAGGCAATCTACTGTTTAAAAGTTTTGCCACTAGCGTTTACCATCTGGTCTAATGTCAAACCGAGTGCTACCAAGCCTCCAACCTACGCCTGTGTTTCCAGGCACGTTATCGTCATCAGATTCTAACCTTAAAACAGCTTGTCTTCCCCTCAAACGAGTGTCTACTTTTGTTGTAGAGCTTGTAACCGAAGAAGTGCTAGAAGTAGTTAAACTTTCTCCAGGATAGTTTCTGTGTTTTAAAACAAAATTTATTGCTTGGCCTGTGCCACCGTTCCCTGTAAATTTAACGTCCGGTATTATGCTTCTAACAAAAGAAATAAACTGTCCGTCATCAATGTCAAAGTCACTAGACTCTATATACACATTGTCCATAGGAGAACCGTCAGCATCGTTTCCATGTTCATGCTCATACAAATAACCGTTTGATGTGGCTCTTGGTTTAGTAAATATTCCATCGTCTATCCAAGCTGTTCTTGATAACGCACCTATAGACCACACTTGTTCTAAGTAGTTGTACATAACATAACGGTCTATTTCTGTGCTGTCCGTAGAAACATAGTACCAACCAACCTCGTTAAACTCGCGATTAGTAATTGCAAATGTTTTAAAAGCTTGCGACGCATTGTATCCGTCCAATACAAAATTTAAAACAGAACAAGGCACTCTTGAAACAGCGCCGTCGTACTTGTAAAAGCCGTCTCTTGCCATCCAATATATACCGTCTGGTGCGTTTATAGCCGCGTTTGGAGAAATCAAACCAATGTTTTCATTTATTAAATTAACACCAAAGGTAAATGGAGGGCCTACAAACTGCATAGAATACAAAGATGTGTCTGTCCAAATTAATATTTCTTGACGAGCGCGTAAGCCTCCTACAATTTGTGAACCTGAAGACAGCCGTATTGATCCAGCTGTGTTTGTGCTTAACGGTTCCCATTGAGTAGCGCTTTCTTGGTCACTAAACGCAATCAACAAAGGATCAATTGTGCCACTTCTTGCTGAACCCTCTATTGGGTCTGCTCCTAAAACTACAATGTGTCTGTCTATATCACTGACTATGGTTTGCAATCCAACAGTAGGAACTAAATTTGCTCCTGACAAAGCTGTAATGTTTACTGCTCTTGTAGAAGTACCAGAAGATTCGTCCCAATAATAAATACCTCCGCCTCTAGGATTTAACAAAAGATCTTCACCAAACGCATCATGTGACCAAAGCCTTAACTGATTTGTTGCGGAAACAGCAGTGGCACTACCAAAAGCACCTGTGTCCCAAGCACCAACACCCCAACCAGTAGAAGAAACATAAACATCCAGCCCAACATTAATTTGGTATTTGGCAACTGTAGAACCGCCACCGCCTCCAGAAACAGTTGCATTAGCTGTAACCGTAGCTCCAGAAGTGTCTTTGGCTTCTATTGTGTAACTATTCGCGTTTACAATCGTTGCTATCTGGTATTCTTGGTTTAATACAGCAGCTGTTATATTACTAGAGCCTAAAATAGCTGCATCACTAAACGTTACAAAATCATTTTGCACAGCGCCGTGCGAAGAATCAGTTACTGTAATAGTGGAGCTTCCACTTGCACTAGTAAAGGTTGCCGTACCCGTGTTTGTGTCTCTTAATGGTGTTATATCGTTGTAAGAGTTACCATCGGACACATAATACTTCCATGTTGTGCCCAATCCCAACCATCTTGTAGAATCTAAAGAAACCCAAGCCAATAGCGCTCTGCCTGTACCTAAAAAAGTGGAAGAAATTTCTTTTACCCAACCACCTATTTTTTCTGGAAGCCCTTTACGAAAACGCACTAAGTTAGAATCAAACCACCCACCTTCGTTAGAATAGTCTGTACCTTCTCTATTTATTCCCGGTCTAAAATTATATTTACTATAAGGCATATTATTTCTTAACTAAACTTCCTCCAAAGTACATTCCAATTATAGCCGATACCAAGTTTGTATCTAATTGTGTTATTACAAGTCCTTGAAACGTAATCCATTCAAAAACTTCTCTTCCTTCTTTAAAAAACCAAAACCCTGGATTCCAATTCGTGTATCCAACCGTTACATCGACGTTTGGAGCAAACACGGCTACAAGCTTTGGCAACAGCACGATTGCAAAAATAGAAGTCAAAGCAATAATCCTTCGTGTCCAAGCGAACCCTTGATCCTTTAGTCCATGGTCCAAGGATTGTTTACGAGCTTTCATTTCAAACTCACCCCTTGTTATAAGAAGCTTTTGCTCTTCGGCTTTTGCTTTACGACTTTGTGCCCATATACTTAACAAACTACTCAATAGAGTAGATCCCAACATGGTGATTATCTCAAACGGAAAGCCCACTTCATACTTTAGGTTTAGAGCTATTTGTATACAAGCCGAACCAGGCTGCGCCCGCACCTACAACAATTGAAATTAAGCCCGATTGTTCAAAACTAGGGTCTGGTAAATCCATGAACCAAAAAGTTGTAAAATATAATAAGTACATATATACCCCTAAAAAACATCTAGGAATAATGCGCCAACTATCTATGGCTTGTGCTACAAATATAAACTTTTGATAAGGGTTGTCGTTCTTCTCATCTTCAAGTTCCCTGATTCTATCTTTTAATTCAGACTTCTCTTGTAAAAGAGCCATGAACTTATTGAGATCAATCTCAACCTCGTTGCGATCCATGTCGCCACCAAATCTAGGACTGCCGTGATATTCGTCGCTCATGCTATTTCCTTACTACTTTTTTAGTGTAGGCTTCATTCTTTTTTGTTTTTGGATCATCCTTAACGTACTGGCCTTTTTTGTTTCTAGTACGCACAGTTATTTCTTCCATGCCTAAAAATGTTTTTTTAAACCAGTTTGTTAGCCCTATTTCTTTTGCATACCAAGTCATAAATATTACGCTCCTTATTTAGTTTGCCAATGGGTTATCGTTCATGTTTTTTAAACTTCTTACATCATCGTACATAGAATCAACACTTGCATTGATGGCAGCAACACTTGTTTGCAACGCAACAATATCATCTTTAATAGGAGACAAGTCTTCTGTTTCTATGTTTAACGATTTAATCTGTTCACCTACAGCAACCACTTGCTTATCCATAACCGCTACTTCGTCAGCAAGCGCATCTATTTCGTTAATATAACGAGCCATCTTAGACTCAAGATTTTCTATGCGATTAACATACGTTGCACCTGTGTAGCCAAAACCAGCAAGGGTACTAACAATACCAGCCAGTGCAATCAGTTGCGTTGTTTTACTTTGAAACCAGTCCATATCCTTTCTCTATAAATTAGGTTGCATATTCATTAAATCTTTCATTCCAGTCAAACTTTGGCCATATAACCCAACAAAAGCAGAGTTATTGTCCGGTATGGATACATTACCATAAATTGCTTTCGGTGTGTACCAGTTGGAAGCATCATCGAGCGTCACTTGCCTGTACGCATTAAAGCCAGGAACATAGCCCATGTAGGCAACAAGTTGACTGGAATCGGCATATTCTCCGGTTTCCTGTTGTTCTTGTTCTATTTCTTCTTGTTGGTTTTTTATGTTTTGAGCCACGATTTGATTAGCAATTTGATCAGCTTCGCTCTCCGTTGCGTTTTCCGCTATCGTTGTGTCCATTGCGCTTTGTACGCTTTCTGTAGAAACACTAGATGTGTTTCCAACAGTGTCGTTTGTGTTATTAATAGTTTCAGTATTAGAAGAAACCGTTATTGAACTGTCCGTGGTTCCAGGTCCTTGGTCCGTCGTTGACATACTTGTATCCGTTGTTCCTATTCCACTTGAGGAACTTACATCGGAAACACTCATGGATAAAATTTGTTGTGTTTGTTGCGCCGAACTAGCAACTTGAGCAGATATACTGGGTGAACTGTCGATGCTTACTGTACCGCCTGATACAGAAGAAGTTACAGCAGAACTTTGAGAACTGGCAGTTATTCCACCGGATGCAACAGAGTTTCCTGTAGAGTGTGTAGACGTTCCAGCAGTTGTTCCGCTTACACTATTGCTTGCAGCCCGAATGGTATTTGCAACAACATTTAGTTGCTCTGCTCTTTTGTTGTCTTTTTTCTCTTCATTCTCCGTGACAACAAGTTCGAGAGTTTCTTCTCGGTCTTGTACCTCTTCTTCAACTGTCTCCGAATCCTCCAAGTCTCCGTCTTCAGCATCAGATAAACTAGCAAGTTCCTCCAACACTTCTTCAGTTTCTTCTTCAATCCACTCCTCCAATTCTTCTATGGTTTCAAACTCTAAAAACTCTATAGGTTCTTCGTCAAAATATTCTTCAATGTGTTCTTCGTGTTCAAAACGTTCTAGTAAAATGTCTTCTAAAACAGGAAGAGCGTAGTCTGTTTCATAATACTCTTCCGCTAACAAGATTTCTTCATATATCTCTTCAATATATGTTTCTTCTTCAATATAACTTAGCGGAATAAGCTCTTCAGGAATTAAATCAAATTCTTCTATAAATGGATCAAAGTATTCTTCTTCAAAAAATAATGTTTCTTCAAAATATAATTCTTCTTCAAAAAAATACTCTTCCTCTATCCACGGTAACTCAGTAGCGTATACAAGGTCTTCTTCAAAGAATAAATCTTCTTCGTAATACGGGTCCACATATCCGTACTGGTCGTCTTGATAATCTTCATAACCATACATATCTTCTTCGTAATAGGAATCATGGACAAAAGTTTCGACCATGTACCCTGGACACGCAGGAGAATATTGCGAGTCATACGAGCACTCGTAATCAAATAAATCGTCCCAATAGTTAGGACACTGAGTAGAATACAAACCATCCAAATCACATTGTTGAGTTAAATAAGCTGCCGCATATCCTGAACAAGCGGTGTCATTCAAGGGGTTACTACAATCTAACGCATTGCCTGAACCAACACCATATAAACTGCCTCCATTTTCCAACAATGTATTAAAAGAACTATTATTCCAAGTAGCGTTTACACAAGTACCAGAAACATTCGTTGTTCCTTTACCACATTGGTCATAAAACAAATATGTATATGTTTCGTCAGATGCACCTTGTTCACCAATCAAAACATCGTGATTAATGATATTTAAACCCCCGTATCGAAACTCAAAGCTGTCGTCTGCTTTCCAAAGTATTACCTCAAAAGAGTTGTCTGTGTTGCTTCGGTTATATTCTCGTAGGTTATACCACCCAAACACTGTTTTATCTGTAAAGTTTCTGGCTAAAACACTAGAACCGTTGTCTCGTATTAAATCAGTCCAAAAAGGATATAAGGTGTATGTAATTTCAGGTAATGGGTCAGGTGTGTAATCATTACAATAACCACTTGAACCCGATCTCCAAAAGTGAAGGCAGCCGTTGGTTGCCATTTTGGCTTGTGTAAAGTCTTCACCGTAAAACGTAAATGTAAAGTCTAAATTAAAAACACTTGAAACTTGATCGTCTCCAGCACCTAAGTTATAAGAAGTAGCTATATAGTTTGTTTTTAAATTAATAAGAGCTTGGTCTGCTTCGTAGATGTAACCTGCGTTAAGTGTGGATACAAATAAAAATACAGATAAACTAAGTGCCCGAATCAAACTCACGACGACACGTCATCCTAGATTTTTTTAGTCCCGAACTGTTTAATGAATTATAACATTTGGCAACATAAGCTGATTTTGCTTCTTTATAATCAGGACGATCTTTAGGGTTTGCAGCCCACGCTGCTTTAGCCTCTTCGCCAATTTTTCCTTGATAAGGACAAGGCGTGCCAGCCATCTGCATGGCTTTAAATACTCTTGGATCTAAGCACAACACTGAAACTGCGGCTACTTTCATGCCTGTATCGTATAGATATTTAGATAGTTTCAACCTTTCACAGTTTTCATCTCTGACGGTTCTGCCCGCAGATAAACCGAACACTTGGCCCTGAAAAGCACCCGATCTACCAACCGTACACAAATCCTGTGAATACGACATGATTGATGGCGCTATTGCAGAAGCAGGCGGTGCTTCTGTTTTAATGTTCTGATTAATGGTTTGCTCAGACTTTGACTCGTTTATGTTCCTGTTTGTGTTATTAGAGGTGTTGTTGTTCTCGTTCACGTTTTTATTGTTGGTCTGCACATTCGATGTGGAAGTAGATTCGTTCACATTTTTATTTGTGTTGTTAGACGTTGACGTATTTAAATTTGTATTGGTGTTGCTACTAGTTGACGTATTGGTGTTGTTATTGTTGTTTGTATTAGTCGACGTACTAGTGTTCGTGTTGTTGTTTGTATTAGTCGACGTGTTTGTATTGGTGTTTGTACTTGTCGACGTGTTGTTATTGGTGTTCGTGTTCGTGTTGGTATTGGTCCCAGTAGACGTAGTTGTGCTGGTGTTGTTGTTTGTATTCGTGTTTGTATTCGTAGCAGTTGACGTGCTGGTATTGTTGTTTGTATTCGTATTGGTGTTGGTATTTGTATTCGTATTAGTACCAGTAGACGTGGTTGTAGTCGTATTGGTATTGGTGTTGTTATTGGTGTTGGTATTCGTATTGGTGTTTGTGTTGGTATTAGTATTTGTGTTGGTATTGGTTGTAGTCGTAGTGGATGTAGTTGTCATCGAGTTCTGTTCGCAATATTGTTCCCCAGCAGTGCAGTCACCCGTCTGATCTGCTTTAACAGTAGTTGCTGTAAATAGCAGCGCCAACCACCACGCTGCAAAGATGCCCCACTTTGCCACGGCCGTTTCCTCCTTAAATTTATATTAGGCCAAAAGCTCTGAACGTGTCCCAAAGAACGTAGGAAAAACAAATCCAGAAAGATCTTTTGTAAAATTGAAATTCGTTAAAGACTTCTTTTGAGATTTTCCCTCTTTGGAACAGTTCATACATTTATTTATCTTTTGCTTTCCAAATATTCAATGCACACATATCGATGATTGAATACACTTTTTTCATCCAACCCGTTTTTTGCGGTGTTGGAGTTACCATAGCAATCACACTAGCGGTTGTTACAACCGTCATTATAATCGCCATTATATTTGCAAATGTTTGCATATTATTCCCCTGTTATTACTTTAAAAATTATGCCCGCCATACTTAGCACGAGCGTAATCAAAGTTAGCAGAATGAACTGTTCAAGTCTAGTAACTCTGTGTATAACCTCTAGCCAACGCTCTGCACAAACCGCTTCATGCTTTTCTATTTTAGCGTTGACTTCAGCTGTGGTAAGTCTAGTCATTTTTATCTTCGATGTCTTTTGTGATTGTCTCAAGGTTTTCCTCTACAGCATCTTTTGATTCATTTATTTCATCAACGATGCTCTGCCTAATTGTTGCTACTGCTTGAAGCTCGTTTCCATTCCAAGCT
>VTLG01002364.1_pt1 | contig 35441 bp, 29 predicted proteins | sample 4694571 | NCBI WGS metagenome assembly VTLG01 (sample SAMN12604809, study PRJNA352737) | marine metagenome | biome: ENVO:00000447; feature: ENVO:00000209|ENVO:00000569|ENVO:01000036; material: ENVO:00002151; isolation source: viral sequences binned using virsorter ...
TGCTGGATATTATGGAATTCAAGTTGCAGAAGAAGGAGCAGGTGCAGTTCTTGGTGCGGTTACAGTTCCAGGTGCTCCAATGGTTGGTGCTATCGCAGGTGCCGCTGGTGGACAATTTGTTAAAGGTGCTATCGCAGGTGCAGGACTTGCAAGAAATCCATATATGGCAATGATGTATTCCAATCCTCAATTTAGGACACACTCATTTAGTTGGAAGTTTATTGCTCGTAATGTACGTGAGGTTGAAACATTAAGAGAAGTTATTCTCAAACTTAAATATTTTTCATCACCTTCTTTGAATGGTAAGAACACACACTTTTTTGATTATCCAAACTTATTTGATATCGACTTTCATTATGAGAAATTTTTATATAATATGGGTCCATCAGTATGTAAAAGTTTAGATGTTGTTTATCACGCAGAAGGTCAACCATTATATTTTGATGTTCCTAAAGAAGTAGGAGAGAATGAAGTAAATGAAAAAGCACCTGTATCAATTACTATCGCTATGAATCTAACAGAAATATTTGTCATCACTAAAGAAGGCATATTAGAGAACAATAGATAATGGCACACTTTTTCAGAAATCACCCAAAAGTTAGTTATGACCTTAATAAGGATAACACACCTATTAATGTACAGAATCCTTTAGTTCGTTTTATTTACAAAGAGGCATTGAAAGATAAAGCAACATGGTATTATACACATGACATGGCACCAGGTCAATCACTTCAGTATATTGCGGAAAAGTATTATGGTGATTCAAGATATGATTGGGTGTTAATGATTACTAATGATATTCTTGACCCAGTATATGATTTACCATTAGACTATAATGATTTCATTGCATATATTCGTTCTAAGTATGGTTCTGTTCCAGAGGCCCAAGCAAAAGTAAAACACTATGAACAAATAATAGCTGAACAAACAAAATTGACAGATGGTACTATTGTACCCAAGATAGTTCAAATAGTTGACGAGACAACATATAATACTTTAACAGATTCAGCTAGGAGAGAAGTAGATTGTTATACTTATGAAGATGAATTAAACGAATCTAAAAGAACAATAAAAATACTTAGACGAGAATTTCTTCCATCAGTCTTAGCTAGTGTAAAAGAAATATTCAATTAATCATGGATAATTATGAGCGACCAAGAGAAAGAACTTTATCACGCAGGAGCAATTAAACTAGAAGGTATTCAATTATTTAACTTTAAAAAGAATGCTGTCATGCTGACAGATGCTTGTTTAGAGTTTAATATTTTCCAAGATTTATATGGGAAAGGAACAAAGATTGAATTAGTAGTTTATGATTCTAATGGTCTTATTGAAATGTTTCCAATAGTTGGTGATGAAACATTGGTGATACAATTTAAAACACCTACCTTTGATACCACACTTACACACGTATTTAAAATTTATAAAATATCTGATAGAACAAAAGTAGAACAAAGAGCAGAAGTATTTGTTCTTCATGGAATATCTCAAGAAGTTATTGCTAATAAAAGAAAAACTATCAATAAATCTTATTCACAATTACAACCAGAAAAAATAGTTGAAAGTATATACGAAGATTATCTAAGACCTACTGAAGAAGAATTTGGAGTCGTAGCAACAAATAAGCCTGAATTAGAATTACAAGAAACTCAATATGAACAATCATTAGTCTTTCCTAGCATAAGACCTTTTGATGCAATTCAACAAGTATGTAATGAGGCTGTGCTTAAAGTTGAAGAAGATGCATCTGACCCTAAAAGTAAGGCTGAGAATTTTATATTTTATCAGACACCTACTAAATGGGTTTTCAGAACATTAGATTCATTATTAAGACAAGACCCAGTTGATAAATTCTTTTTAGCAGAGGCCGCTAAAAATGATACTAAAAAAGGAGAGGGAGAAGGCTCTGATACTGGAATTTTTCCGCATCAAAATATATCTGGCCTAACTGTTAAAAATCAATTAGATACAGTCAAGAATTTAGAACAAGGACTTTATGCTCATGTAGTAAAAACTATTGACCCATTAATGAAAAAATTTACTGAAGATGCTTGGTCATGGGCTGAACATTTCGCAGAGTTGACACATATAGAAGATGAACCTAAAGTACACTCAGACGAATCAATGTACAATAGTGATGCTGGAACTTCTGTTTCTTATTATCTACCTTCTAACATTGGTGAAGATTATCAGAACTCTAATGATTTTACAAAAAGAGCAGTAGAGGCTGGCACGGATAATCAGATTACGAATCCAAGAAATCTACATTCTTTTCTGAAATATATGGCCGCATCAATGACTCAATTAACAAATCTTGTTTTAGAAATTGTGATACCTGGTAATACAGATGTAGAAATTGGAAATGTGATAGAAGTTCATATACCACAAACAAGTGATTTTGAAGATTATAAAAGGTCAAATAATTTACTATATGGTAATAAATTTTTAGTTACTGCTATAAGACATACTTTTAATAAAAAGAAAAATCATTTCTTTACTGTATTATCTATTGTTAAAGATACATATGCAAAAGATAGTGTTAAAGAAAATGCAACAGAGACATAAACATGATAAATAAAATTGGTGAAAATTTTAAATGGTGGATAGGTGTTGTAGAAGACCGCAACGACCCTCTTAAACTCGGTAGATGTAGAGTAAGAGTTTATGCTGAACATACAAAAGTAAAAGAAGAAATACCTACTGATAGTTTACCTTGGGCCCAACCATTACAAAGTATTCAATCAGCCGCTATGGGAGATATAGGATATTCTCCAACTGGTCTTGTTGAAGGAACATGGGTTGTTGGATTTTTCTTAGATGGTTCAGATATGCAACGACCAATTATCATGGGTTCTATTGCAGGTATGCCATCATCTTTCGGTGACCCAGATACTGGATTTAATGACCCGAATAAAACAACACGAGAAAAAATGAAAGACTTCCGTCCAGATGATGACGGTGATGACGAAACACAAAGTGTTTATCCTTCAAGAATTGATGAACCAGATGTTAATCGACTTGCTCGTAATGATGGAACAATAACAAGAAAGAATGATGACGGGAGTGAAGAAGAAATAGATTATAATCATTCAGTTGTAAAAACAAAAGATGATAATATTACCACGAATATATCAAAAGCATTAGGTGGAACTTGGAGTGAACCTAGGTCTACTGATACGATTGCAGGTGTTGCAAGATACAATACAACATATCCCAAGAATCATGTACATGAAAGTGAAAGCGGTCATATAAAAGAAATTGATGACAGTAAAGGTGCAGAAAGAATTCACGAATATCATAAGACAGGAACGTTCTATGAGATTGATGCAGGTGGTAATAAAGTAGTCAAAGTAGTTGCGAATAATTATACTTTAGTTGCAGGTAATGATTATGTTCATGTTGTTGGAGAGGCTACTATAACATCAGATTCTACTATACGACTTAAAGCACCTAGTGTAAAAATAGATACTGACAATTATGATATTAAAGCAAAAAGATATACAGTACAAGTTACAGAAGAAACTCATTTCAGACATGAGGGTATCAAGCACGATTATATTGGTGATGATACTTATACTGTTAAAGAAACAGGTAAAACAGATTATTCTTGTCCTACAATAAGAGAAGGTAAGGAAGCCTGTAAAGAGGCGGAGGAGGCATCATAAAATGATGACTTTCTGTATAAATAGTTATTAACAAAATAGAGAATATAAATGCCACAAATACAAGCTACTGTACATTCAGACTTAAAAACGTCATTTGCAAAACACCCTATAACTGGTAGGTTGAGTAATGTAACTAATATCGAGGCAGTAAAACAAAGCGTTAAGAATATAGTTCTCTGTAATCATTTTGAAAGACCATATCTTCCAAATTATGGTGGAAATGTTTTATCACAACTTTTTGAAAATGCGGATTCTTTTACTGAGTATCAGGTCTCAAAAGATATTCGTATAGCAATAGAAAATTATGAGCCACGTGCTGTTGTTGAAGACATAGTAGTATCTACTGATGACTTGAATGAATTGAGAGTCAAAATAGTTTTTAGAATGAGAAATGTAAAGAAACCGATAGAGTTAATAGTAATGGTAGAGAGAGTAAGATAACATGGCCGCTAACAGTACAATAAATGTAACAGAATTAGACTACGACAAAATTAGAGCAGGTATAAAATCATTTATTTCTGCACAAGGTGAATTTACTGATTATGATTTTGAAGGTTCTACTATATCACACCTAGTTGATATCCTCGCATATAACACATATCAAAATGCTTTTTATTCTAGCATGGTTGGTAATGAAATGTTTCTTGATTCAGCAGTACTAAGAGATAGTGTTGTATCAAGAGCAAAAATGTTAAACTATGTACCAACATCAGCAACAGGTTCTTTCACTACTGCAAACGTTACAATTACACCAACAGGTTCTCCTGATTCTGTTACGGTTGCTAAGAATACACAATGGAATGCAACTATTGATGGTGTACAATATCTATGGGTTACACCTGAGGCATATACGTTCAATGCAACTGATAGCTATACAGGTCAAATTACAATTACAGAAGGAAGACCAGTAACACATAAGTTTACAGTATCTACTACAAATCCTGTTAAGTATATTTTACCAAACAAAGATATAGAGAAAGCATCTATCTCAGTAGATATTCAAACATCAAGTACTGACACATCATCAACAACATATACTTTAGCAGATGATATTTTAGCTGTAACTGCAAATTCAAATGTATTCTTTGTACAAGAAACAAATCGCTTAGAAACTGAAATTATTTTTGGTGATGGTGTTATTGGTAATGCACCAGATAATGGAAATATAATAACAGTAGGTTATCGTATAGTTAATGGAACTAAAACTAATGGAGTTGGTACGTTTACTAAACCATCATCATTAGGTGGAAGTACTAACTATACAATTACTTACAATGCAAATACAGCAGGTGGTCAGAATTTAGAATCAATAGAATCTATTAAGTTCAATGCACCTAAGAATTTTGAAGTACAGAATAGGGCAGTACTTGCTGAAGATTATAGACGTATAATTTTAAAACTAAACACAGACATTCAGACAATTCGAGTATGGGGTGGTCAAGATAATGTACCACCTGTATATGGAAAAATTTATATATCTGCTAAACCAAAAGCTGGTACTCTATTAACATCTACTCAAAAGAATGCTATTGTCAATCAATTAAAAGATTATAATGTTCTCGCAGTAGAACCAGAATTTATAGATGCAAAATATCTATATGTTTCTCCAACCATTGTAGTTAATTGGGATAGCAGATTAACAACATTATCTGCAAGTGAAGTTCGTACTAAAATAGTAACTGCAATTAATAGTTTTGAAACAACTAATATGGGAACTTTTGAAAACGAAAGATTTAGATATTCTAGATTTGTAGATACAATAGATGAGGCAGATACCTCTATAAAAAGTAATTTGACAACAATAGCAATTAAGAAAACATTCTCACCTAGTTTTACAGCATCTACAAAATATACAATAGATTTTGATTCAACAGTAAATGCAAGTACTTTGATATCAACATGGTTTACTTTTTCTGGAAAGACAGCTAAAATGGACGATGATGGTATTGGTAATGTTCGTATATATTACATTGATGAAAATGATGAAAAAGTTTATTTAGATAATACAGCGGGTACAATAAATTATGTTACTGGTGTTATAACATTAACTTCTTTTGCACCAACGGCCGCTACGGATAATGAAATAACAATAACATTAACTCCTGATAAGAGAGATGTTACTGTTGAAAAATATCAACTAATGTTACTTAAAGATACTTCAATAGAAATGTTTGATGAAAAGACATCAACTACAACAACAGCAGTAACAGTTAATACAACAGGTTCAGTAACACAGATAAGAGATTCCGCAGTCGGAACATTGATTTAAAATGGCAACCAATGAGAAAACATCTCCTCTTGTAAACCAACAACTCCCTCAATTTGTTATTGATGAGGGACCACAGCTTATCGAATTTATAAAAGCATTTTATGAGTATGCTGAACAAGCTAACAATGCTTTAGAAGTTTCTAAGAATTTAAAAAACTATCAAGATGTTGATGATACTATTCCTAAGTATCTAGAATATCTTCAAAGAGAAGTCATACCCTCAATTCCAGAAGATGCACTAGCTAACAAACAATTATTCATAAAGCATTGTAAAGATTTATATCGTTCAAGAGGTTCTCAAAAATCATATCAACTTTTATTCAGAATTTTATTTGGTGAAGAAATAGAATTTTATTATCCTTCTGTTGATATGTTACGGTGTTCAGATGGACGTTGGGTAGAAGATACATCAATACGTGTTGGTGCACCTATAACTGGTGATACAGATGATTTTGATTTCGCAACTATTCTCGGTGTAACATCAGGAGCAACTGCTCAAGTTAAAAAAGTAGTACAAACAATCGAGGCTGGGCAAACAGTAAAAGAATTATTTCTTGATAATATTACTGGAGTATTTCAAGATAATGAAATAGTAAAAGAAGAAAATGATTTAACGTCAGGAACAATTCTAGGTACGTTTGGTCCTATGAAAGGTGGTTTGATAAAAGATGGTGGAGCATTTCACTCACCAGGCGATAGAATTCAATTCATATCATCAATAACTGGAACAGGTGCAAATGGATTTGTTTCAGCTACTAGCGGAACAGATGCAGTAGAATTTTTTGTTGCAAATGGTGGTTCTGGTTATACTACTAATAGTATCATAACAACATTAAATCCAGGAAACGGAACAGGTGCGGCTTTTACTATTAAAAATTTAAAAGATGCTGAAGTAATAAGAGTAATGACTGATATTATTAATCCTGTTGCAAATGTTGTACTTAATACAGGACCTCGTTTTGTATCAGCAGGTGCAAATACATCTGCTGTAAGTGCAAACTTAGCACTCGCTAATAGTGCTACTGTATTAAATAAAGCATTGGCATTTAGTAATCTTGCAGTTGGTACAATAAATGCTGTAACAACAACCTCTTATGGAAATCATTATACTTTATCAAGACCACAAGTTAGTGTAGAAAATACAGAAGTATCTGTATTAGAATTAGCAGATGGTTCTGGTGGAATTAAAGGAAAGAATGCAAATATATCAACAAGATATGTTGCGGGTGCGATTGCTAATGTTACTGTTGATAATTCAGGAACAGCATATACAAAGAATGAAGTATTGACTATTAATAATGTAACTAGTGCAAATACACAAACTGCTACTGTTTTTCCAGAGACAACAGGTATTATATCACACGCAGGTGGGTACACAGATACAAAAGGTTTTATTAGTTGGAACAACAAGTTACAAGACAATCTATATTATCAAGATTTCTCTTATGAATTAAAAACAAATCAATTTATAAACAATTATAGAAAAATAGTAGAAACGCTTTTACACCCTGCGGGAATGAAGATGTTCGGTAGATTCCGCATGGAGATTGATACTGGTTTACCAGTACCAGAAGTTGATGATACAATGGTCGGTAGAATTTCAAAAGAAAGTTTTATCACAATGAATATACCTGAAATAGTATCTGGAACTGCCGCAAGAATAGTTGAATCTAATACAGTAATATCATCACCAGACATGATAGCAGTAACAGACTTTAGTGTATCAGCGGCCGCTAATACTGAATCAGTAACCACAGTAAGAACTAAGGGTACTGGTAATATGTTTGCATCATCTAATAATCAGTTGGCTACGATTGCATCATCAGCGTTGTCAAGTCTAAGTGCTAGAGAATTACGTAGCTTTGCTGATACATTTATAAGTGGTAATAACAGTACTGTATTCTTATCACAAATAGCTAATAACGATACTATTATGATTGTAGATAAAGTAGGTAGTACTGCAAACGGAAATTATGATGTAGATACTGTATTGTCTAATTCAACATTAACGTTGAAGGTTGCTTACGGAGACTTGTCAAATGGCGATTTCTACACAACTACAAATTCAACGATAATAACAACATAAATTATGGATAGAATTGTTATAAATAACATATAAATAATCACATAAACTTATATTAATCACAGGACTTGAGAAATGCCAGGAATAGTAACACGAAGATTCAGAATTCATAATGCGACTCAATTCAAAGAGCAGTTTGATGAGGCCGCAAACGATAGATTATATCTTTTCATTGGGCGAGTTAGACCTTGGCCAAGTGAAGGTGCACCACCAACTCCAACAAATTCAGTCGAGGCAAGTGATTTCGATTATTGGAGAACAATGTTGGCGGCAAAACGAGTTCAAGCGGGTGATGTATCATACGCTGTCCCTCGTTACGATTGGGCTAGTGGCAAACGTTATCGTGAATTTAATAGTTCAGATTCAACTCTATATGATACTCCTGCAAGTTCAAATACGTATTATGTGATGACAGATGATTATAACGTATATAAGTGTTTATTTAATAATAAAGATGTAGTATCTACTGTTGAACCAACTGGTACTGCAACAAGTACTTTAGTAACTGCTGATGGTTATCATTGGAAGTATATGTATAATATCACAGCGGCAGATGCGTTAAAGTTCCAAACAACATCTTATATGCCTGTACAAACATTAAGTGCAAACAATGGTTCTACTCAATGGACAGTACAAGAGGCAGCCGCAAATGGTGCAGTAAATATTATTGATGTTACTGCTGGTGGTTCAAGTTATCAAACACACGTAGATACATTAGGAACAGTATCAAACTCAACTGTTATGACACTTGCATCTGGAGCATCTGCAACAGATAATATCTATAACAACTCAGCATTATATATTTCTGGCGGTACTGGTTCAGGTCAAGCCGCTAAAAAGATTATTGATTATGTCGGTTCTTCAAAAACTGTAACATTAGAATCTGCATTTTCACCTGCTCCAGATGGAGATTCAACATATATTCTAGCACCACAAATAACAGTAAGTGGTGATGGTTCAACTACTGCAACAGCATATGCAAATGTATCATCTGGTGCTATTAATTATATTAACATGATTGCTGTTGGTGCAGGTTATTCTCAAGCATTTGTAACAATTTCTGCAAATAGTTCACACGGTTCGGGTGCAACAGCAGAGGCATATATAGCACCACCTGGTGGTCATGGTTCTGACCCTGTCAAAGAATTAGCGGCACATAATATTATTATGAACGTCCAATTATCAGGTTCTGAAAGTGATACATTCCCAACTGTAAACGATTTTCGTGAAGTTGGAATATTAAAGAACCCAACATTATCTGCAAACGGTGGTCAAGCTAATAGTGCATCATATGACCAGACTACACAATTAACACTTACCTCTGTAAGTGGTTCTGGTAGATATAGTGTTGATGAAGTAATCACAGGCGGTACTTCTGCGGCCACTGGACGAGTAGTTAGTTTTTCTAATACTAATTCAGGTAATACTGCAGGTGTACTTAGAGTTTCTAATGTCGGTGCTAATGCATCATTTACAAATTCAGAAACACTAACAGGTGGAACTAGTTCCATTACAGCAACACTAGGAAGTCAAGCCGCTGGAACATTAACAGAATATGGTGGAGAACTATTATATATCGAAAATAGGAGTGCTGTATCAAGAGCCAGCGACCAAATTGAAGATATCAAACTTGTAGTAAAATTTTAATTAAAGGAATTTATTGATGGCAACAATTTTAGCCAATACTCAATCACTGGCAACTGATTTAAATATAGACCCGTATTATGATGATTTTGATGAAGGTAAAAACTTTCATAGATTATTATTCAGACCAGGATTTGCAGTTCAAGCACGTGAATTAACACAATTACAAAGTATACTTCAAAACCAAATTGATAGATTTGGTGAACATATTTTTAAAGAAGGTAGTGTTGTACGTGGTTGTGAATTAGTTTACGAATCAGATATTTCATATGTTAAATTAAGAGATAACGACTCTGCTGGTGCATCAGTTGATGTTTCAGTTTTCAAAGGGTCAACATTAACAGGTCAAACTTCAGGTGTTACTGCTCATGTTATTGATAGCTTAACAGGCGCTGAGGCATCTAACCCAGATACAAAAACATTATACATTAAATATACATCTGCAGGTTCTAACAACAGTACAAGAACATTTTTAAGTGCAGAAAAATTAGTTTCTAATACAATATCACCAGCGGCCGCAACAGCTAATGTTTTAACTGGTACTACATCAGTAGTCGCAAATACAGGATTACGTGTAACGTATGATGAAGGTATTATATTTGCAAAAGACCATTTCATACGTGTAGATAAACAATCATTAATTGTTGGTAGATATTCAGCTAATACTACTATTAAAATTGGCTATGATATTATAGAAGAAATTGTACAATCTGGTAGTGAGGCAACTTTATTAGACCCTTCTCAAGGTTCGTACAACTATGCGGCACCTGGTGCTGATAGATTAAAATTAACTGCTAATCTTATTGCAAAAGCAACTACTGTTGCTGAAGATACTAAATTTATAGAATTATTAAGAATTAAAAATGGTGCACCTGAATTTAAAGCTGATAAACCAGCTTATGCAAAAATTAACGATTATATTGCAAGACGTACTTCTGATGAATCAGGAGATTATATTGTAAACGGTCTTGAAGTTTCAGTAAGAGAACATCTTGATAATGATACCAATCAGGGATTAAAAACATTAGCTAATGGTGGCAACACTAGCTGTTTATCTGTTGATGTATCGCCTGGTAAAGCATACGTAAAAGGTTATGAAATAGATACTATTCATAGTAGAAATATTAAAATAGAAAAAGGAAATGATGCTCATCAATTAACAGATTATGTAGTAGCGGCCAATTATGGTAACTATGTTACTGCAACTGAAGTTTGTGGTAATTGGGATATTAATGGTCAAGACGAGGCAAAACTTTTTGATACTGCACAAAGAGCAGTATCTAATAATACATTAGGTGCAAGTTCTCCTGTTGGAACACAAATTGGTACAGCAAGAGTAAGAGCAATAGAACATAATTCTGGTGAAAAAGGTGACCCAAGCTGTAAGTTTGATTTATATCTCTATGATATAAAAATGACAGCAAATACTTTTCAAGATGCTAAGTCAATATATTATACTGATGGTACTAGTAAAGCACACGGAGATTTTGTACAAACTAGTAGTCAAACACAATTAACTGATTCTGGTTTTAACAAAGGTGTTTTTCCTTTAACAAATCCATTTTGTAAAAGAATAAGAAATAGTTCTGGTACTGTTGTCGCTGATTGGAAATTTATGAAAGCATTTGATGTTACTATTGCCGCAGATGGAACATTTACTCTTGCGACTGGTGCATCTAGTGAACAATATCCATTTAGTGCAGGTGCATTAAACTCTAGTCAGAAAAAAGCAAATATGCACGTTGTAATAAACGGCAATGCAAATACATCTGCTGTTATTACAGGAACAATATCAACAACTAATGCTAGTCCTACTGTAACTGGTTCAGGCACAGCATTTACAACTCAATTAAATAAAGGTGATACACTAAAGATTCAAGGTTACTCTAATGTAGTAACTGTCAATTCTATTGCAAGTACTACATCTTTAACACTAACAGAAAATCATAATGTAACAGTATCAGGTAAAAAAGCAACTAAGTCATTAATGAATGGTCAAATGTTAGATATGGCAGGTGTTGGTTTAGATGGTGCAAGAAGTATTACTATCGCATCTACTACTTCTGCAAGTTTTGATATTCAAGAAACTCTTAGTGGTACTGTTGCCGCACAAGTTATTTGTGAACTTAATAAAGTTAATGGTCAAGAAATAGGTAAAGCAATTAATAAAAATAGATATGTAGAAATTAATATATCTTCTGCTCATGCATCAAAGGCTTTAGGAAATACAGTTGGTCCATGGCCATTAGGATTATCTGATGGACATAAACTTAGAGAAGTAAGAGTTTTAACTAGTAATGCTTTTTTCAGTTCAACAACTGCTGGTACAGATGTTACTAGTCATTTTGAATTAGATAATGGTCAAAAAGATAATTATTATGACCATTGTAAACTTAAAAAGAAATCATCTTCTTCTCATTCTGTTGCAAATGGCAACATATATCTTGTTAAGTTAGATTATTTTACACATGACACATCTCAAGGTCTTGGATATTTTTCTGTCGATTCTTATCCTATTGATGATGTTCTTACTTCTAATACTACGGCTATTCAAACTCAAGATATTCCTGTATTTACATCACCAACTACTGGTAAAGAATTTGACTTGCGAGGGGCTTTAGATATAAGACCTAGAATTACTGATACTGCAAATAGTGTAACATCACTTACAAATATTTCAAGAAATCCAGCAGTTTCTCTGGAACTTGTAGAACCATCTGGTGGATTACATTTTATGCCACCAAACGAAGATTTCACATCTGATATAGAATTTTATATGCCTAGAGTAGATAGGGTTGTTTGTACTGATGAAGGACAGTTTGAAGTAGTAAAAGGTACACCAGATTTTATAAAACCGCAAGAACCACAACCTCGAGGTGATGCAATGACTATCAGTATGATAGATGTTCCACCTTATCCTTCTTTACCTAAATTCAATGCTGTTGAATTAGGAAAGCCAGAACTAGGTTGTAGAATAAGACCACAAAGAATAATGCGTTATACAATGAGAGATATCGGTGTATTAAAAGATAGAATTGATAATCTTGAATATTATACATCACTTTCATTATTAGAGCAAAGTGCAGAGCAATTAGTACTTAGTGATGCATCTGGTAATAATAGATTTAAAAATGGTATTCTAGTAGATAATTTTGTTGGACACGCAGTAGGTGATGTAAAAGATAACGATTATACCATTGCTATGGATATAGAAAATAGAGAATTAAGACCTTCATTCAGATTGAATGATGTTCAAATGCAAATGAATAGTGCAAATTCAAGCAACGTTGTCAAGGCCGCTAAAGATGTTAGATTAACATTAGGCTCATCATCAGCCGCATTTAGTAATGGCGAAACAGTTACTTCAGGTTCTGCAACTGGTAAAGTTACCTATCAAGTAGGCACATTCTTATATGTTGAACAAGTTGGCAGTACAGCATTTAGTGCAGGCGGTGCTAACGCTGTTGGTGGTACTTCTGCGGCTACTTCAACATATACGGCCGCAATTACACCAACCGATGGTAAGTTAGTTACATTACCATATACACATGATATGATAGCAGAACAACCTTTTGCTACAAACGTAAGAAACGCATCTGGTTCAGCATTTGCATGGGTTGGAGATATTGTATTAAATCCAGATACAGATTATTGGGTTGATACAACAACTAAGCCACAAGTTAATGTAGAATTAGATATGAATACTCAAGCATGGGAACAATTAGCTAATTCTTGGGGTACTCAATGGGGAAGTTGGAGTACAGTACCAGGTACCACAAAAACAACGGCCCGAGTAGCTGGTAGTCACTTTTATAATCATAATTACGGACAGCACGGAGTGGTACGTAAAGTTACCACTAGTAAACGTGAAACTCGAAGTGGTGTGAAAATGAATGTTGGTAAGCCATTTGCTAAAGAAGTTGATTTAGGAGAATCAGTAAGAGATACGAGTTTAACACCTTTTATGAGGTCAAGAGTTATTAACGTTACTGCTACTGGACTTAAACCAAGTGGTAAATTCTTTGCATTCTTTGATGGTGAAGATATTAATGAGTTTATGACACAATGTAATTCATCATTCTCAAATACTAAAAGTGAAGGAACAACATTAGTTTCAGATAGCACAGGTAATATTTTCGCTACTTTCAGACTACCAAATAGTGCTAAAAGAAAATTTAGAGTTGGTAGTAAAGCATTTAAATTAACTGATAGTCTTACCAATGGTGAAGAATCATTAACATCTTGGGCAGAAACACAATATCATGCTCAAGGTATGAATCAAGTTAAACAAGGAACAGTTCTTAGTACAAGAAATGTAAACTTAAAAGTTAATAGTGTAACAGAAACTAAAACTTCAAGTCAGACAAATATGTATGCAACAAATCATGGTTACGGCTATGGCTATGGTGGTTATGGTTATGGTTGGGGTGGCTGGTGGGGTCATTGTCATTTTGACCCGATTGCACAATCGTTTTTTGTTGACAACATGGAGGCTGGTAAAAATGCTCATGGTTCGACTGGAGTATATTTAACTAAGATTGATTTATTCTTCCAAGGAAAAGATTCAGCAGTCGGTACTGCTGTTGAAATTAGAGAAGTAGATGCGGCCACTGGTTTGGTTACTCCAAATCAAATACCTTTTGGTAGAATGGTTCTTGAATCTTCTGATATCAATATTAGTGATGACGGAACTAAACCAACACCTGCTGTATTTGAAACACCAGTATATTTATTAGCAGGCAGAGAATATGCTTTTGTAGTTAAACCTACTAATGGTAATCCTAATACGATTGTATGGACAGCTAAATTAGGACAAACAGATAAGATTACAGGTAATAGAGTAATAGTACAACCACATAATGGTAATTTATTCATATCATCAAACGATAAAGTTTGGTCACCTGCTCAAGAAGAAGACCTTAAATTTAGATTGCATTATGCTAATTTTGGAGTAGCACAATCTGGGTCAGTAATATTAAAGAATACAGATAAAGAATATTTTCAATGTGATGAAGAATCTGGTACAGCAATGTCAACTGTTGGTGAAACAGTTCATGGAGAAACAACTTTTGTTCTTAGTGGTTCAACAAGTGCAAACGTAGGACTTTCAGTACTTGGTGCATCTTCTGGTGCTAATGGAGAAGTTACATTTAGTTCTGGAACATCAATGAGAGTTAAAGGTGTAACTACCACTAAATTTACTAATGGTGAAACTATAACAGTTATGTTAGCTGGTGGTGGTCCATCAAGTACAACTGCTACAATTAGCAGTCAATCAACACCTACTGGTAAAGTTTACCATTATGATGCAACAACACAATCTAATACATTCATACATCTATCGGAACCAAGTGGTACTTTTGCGGCCAATACATATCTAAAAGGACAGACTAATAGTGGTACTGCAAGAATTATATCTTTAGATAATATTGTAATGGACACATTTAATACACAACTTAGTAACATGATTTTACAAGATACGACTTCTGGATTTTCAGGTAAATTTGCAACATCAACTTCTGCAAGAGATAGTGCATATGTTAATGTTGCTGATGGAGAAGATAGTACATTTGATGCTAGACGTTTTGTACTTGGAAAAACAACTGAAACTTCAGGATTAAGCGGACAAAAATCTGCTGAAATAAAAGTTACTATACAGAATGCTAATAATAAACGACATTCTCCAGCGATAGATAATGATAGAGCGGCATTGTTCGCAGTAGAAAATTTAATTAATAATGATACTACTAATGAAGACGGTGCATCTGGTGGTAATGCTTTAGCAAGATATATAACTAGAACAGTAGAACTTGCTGATGGACAAGATGCTGAAGATTTAAAAGTATTCGTTACTGCATTTAAACCTGCATCATCAGGCTTAAAAATTTATTACAAAATATTAAATAACGAAGATAATGATTTAATCGAACAACGTTCTTGGGTAGCAATGACACAAGTAACTTCTGCATCAGAAGTTTCTGATTCTAAAGCTAGTGAAGATTTTAGAGAATTTGAATTTACTATTCCTGATGCAAATAAAACAGGAAGTAGTAGTCAAGTACAATATAACAATACATCAGGAATAACATTTACTGGATTTAAGTATTATAAGATTAAGATAGTATTAACATCTACTACACCAGCAGTTATTCCTAGAGTTAAAGATTTACGTGCGATAGCATTACAGATTTAGTATTATGGAAGATTTATTACATTATGCAAAAGTAACAGGTAAAGATAATCTGGTACGAGATGAAGAAAGTGGTGCTATTTTAAACGTTGATAATAAAGGATTAAACGCTTATAGAGCGGCCAGAGATAATAGAATAAAACAATTAGAAAAAGAAGAAAGAATGGAAAACGAAATTGATAATATAAAAAGTGATGTTTCTGAAATTAAAAATTTACTTAATGAATTAATAAAGAGGACTAATTAATGGCATTAGCAAATGTTGCACTAACTGATACGTTTCAAACGTGGGTAACACGTACTAATCTGACGAGTAATCTGATTAATACTATTGTGCCTTCAGTTAATACTCTTAGTGCTAATAGTGTTACTGGTGGTACATTATCAATCACTGGTGCGAATGCAGTTATAACAGCGGCAAATACTGATATTAAAAGTGGTAAACTACTAGTTACTGCTAATGCAAAGTTTAGTGGAACTGTTGAGGCCGCAACTTATAGCGGTTCAGGTGCAAGTTTAACAAACGTACCTGTAACATCAAACAACCAATTATCTGACTCGATTGTTGGTACTGCTGAAATTGCGGCAAGTGCTGTAACATCTGGTGAAATAGCAACTGGTGCTGTATCTGCTGGCAAAATAGGTACTGGTGGCGTTTCAGCTAATACACAAGTAGCTGATGGTGTTATCGGTATGGAACACATGGGTTCAAGTAGTGTCGGTCCAGGACAATTAACAAGTTCTGCTGTATCTGCTGGTAAGATAGCAACTGGTGGTGTTTCAGCTAATACGCAATTAGCGGCTAGTATTGTAACAACTCATGCAATGGGTGCTAATGTTGGTGTTGATACTTTAAGAATTACAGGTAATACTTACATGAGAACTCCTGTTGGTAATACTGGATTAAGACCTGGTGTACCAGCTAAAGGATTTATGCGTTACAATGATGAGAATAGTGCATTAGAAATTCACTCAGGTTCATCTTGGGAAAATGTAGGAAGTGGTCTAACTGGTTCGATTGTTGCTTATACTGCTAATACTGTTCCATCTGGTTATTTAGAATGTAATGGTGCGGCCGTAAGTAGAACTGATTTCTCAGCATTATTTGCTATTATTAGTGATGATTTTGGACCTGGTAATGGTTCGTCAACATTTAATTTACCAGACTTACGTGGTGAATTTATTCGTGGTTGGGACCATGGAGCTGGTAATGACCCAGACGTAGCATCACGTACTGATAGAGGTGATGGTGTAACTGATGACCGTATTGGTACTAAACAATCTGATGAGATAAAATCACATACTCATGCTCACCATTTACAATCAATCAGATGTCTTAATAATTCTGGCACAGGTATTTTTAGTATTGCCTCAGACACTACTGCGGGTACTACACAAGCTACGGGTGGTAATGAAACAAGACCACGAAACGTTTACATGATGTATATTATTAAATTCTAGGTATAATATATGCAAATTTATAATTACAATAGATATACGGGAGAATATACTGGACCATCAATAGCTACTCCAAATCCAATAACTGTTGGAGAGTATCTTATTCCTGCATATGCAACAACTGAGTCTCCACCTTCAACAACTGTTGATGAATTAGCAGTATGGGATAATGGTGCTTGGATTAAAAAAGATATTAAAGAAGATATATTAGAATATAAATGGCAAGAAATAATAAGTACAAGAAATCAATTATTACAAGCTAGTGATTGGACAGTATTGGTAGATAGTCCATTAACTACTAGCAAGAAAAAAGAATGGAAAAAGTATCGTCAGGAATTACGTGATTTAACATCAACATTTTCAAAGACAGATACAGTAACATGGCCTACAAAGCCTGAATAAATTTATATAAATAGATAAAAGATGTTTAATAAATAAGAGAGAAATATGGCAGCCTTAGCAAATGTAGCATTAGCAAATACGGTTACTCAGTTCGTTACTAGATTTAATGAATTGAATACTCGTATGACTAGTTTAACTACTGCTGATGGTCAGTTATCGGTAGCTAATACAAATATAACTGGAGATACTTTGTTGGTTTCAGCAAATACTAATATTAGCGGTACACTTAAAGTAAATGGAGCAGAAATAACATCATCAGCAACAGATGAAGATACATCAGTTGCTTTATCAATGGTATTATAGGATAATTAAAAATGGCAAATGCATTTAAAACATATACAGCAAATACAATCGGTTTTGAAGTAACCAACATTAATACGACTGCAGGTGGTGCAACTGAAACTATTATAGGACTAACATTAGCAAACGTAACAAGCGGTGCGGTTGAGTGCAATGTAATACATTTTAGTAGTGCAGGTGTTACCACTAGATTATTAGCAAATGCACCGATACCTAAAGGTGGTGCTTTAGTTCCTATTGGTGGTGAACAGAAAATAGTAATGGAGGCAGGTTGTTCGATAAAAGTCTCTACAAATACTGCTAATTCTGTTGATGTTATACTTTCTGTATTAAAACAAACATAGACGGAGTAATATTATATGGCATATATTGGTGCTAGTTCAGCAACAGCAAGTCATCATGGTTATATTGGAGCAGTACCTCCTGGTTCGATTGCTAACAACAACATAGCGGCAGGAGCGGTAGGTAAAGCCGCAATAGCGGCCAATGTAGTTGGTGCTGGTGAACTTATCAATGCTAGTATAGCTAACACACATTTTGCCGCAGCCTCAGTAGATGCGGCCGCAGTTAAAGCAAATGCGGTTACTACTGGAAAAATAGTGGCTAGTGCAGTTACTTCGGCTAAAGTAGCAGATAGTGCAATTACATATAATAAATTAAATGCAAACTCAGCACACACAGATAGAATTCAATCATTTACGAAAGCACAAAGAGGTGCTATTTCTGACCAAGGAGTTCGTACAGGACCAGCATCTACAAATACTGTTACTCTTGATTTAGCAACATCAAATTATTTTAAAGTAACGTCCAATGCCAATATATCTATGGCCAATCCGAGTAATGTAACAGCAGGACAAGGTGGTGCTATTGTCTTTGTATCAAATGGCAGTTATACAGTATCATGGGGTTCTCAATGGAGATTTCCATTAGGTACAGCACCTACAATGTCAACTACTGCCGCAAAGGTAGACAGAGTAGATTACTTTGTTCAATCATCAAATACAATACATACGGTAGCAACGATAGACTTACTTGGCACGGCATAACGAGGTAATCTACTATGCCAGTATTTGACACTTCCCAAACTATGATGGCAGGTTCAGCGGCTCAGGCTGGAGCGGGTGTTGATGTTGGCACTTACACAGGAAAGAGTTGTATATTTACAGGTACTAATGAATTTTTAACTAAGACTTGGGGAGCGGCCGCTACTGACTTAGATAAATTTACGATTTCTATGTGGATTAAAAGAAATAACGTAGATTCTGGCAGTTCGCAATATTGGTTGTTTGGCGCACAAACAGGTGCAGAATCAAATATTAAAATTCAAGCGGATAAAATCAATGTTCATCTAACAGGCAGTAACTATGATTTTGTTGGAACAAGACTTCTAAGAGATACAACTAATTGGTACCATTTAGTATTCAGATATGATTCAGACGAGTCGGCCGCAGGTGATAGATTCAAATGTTATATCAATGGTGAATTGGAAACATGGGCATCATCTTCTACTATTCCTAGTGGTCAAGACAATGAATTTCTTGCTAACACTAATAAAATGACAATCGGTGCTTATGATGCGAGTAATCATAGGTTTAATGGCTACATAGCACAATGCATTGCTATTGATGGACAATCATTAGGTCCAGAAATATTTGCACACGAATCTCCTGACACCGCAAATTGGGTTATGGAAGAACCCCCTGTTGCAGAAATGGTAGCATCAGGTGGAACAGAATCACAAGACGGACAATTTAAAGTACATAAGTTTACTGCTGACGGAACATTAACTGTTACACAAGCGGGGTTAATAGAATATCTCGTTGTTGGAGGCGGTGGCTCTGGTGGGTCAAGTCAAAATGCCGCAGGTGGTGGCGGTGGTGCTGGAGCATTTAGAACAGGTCAGTTACAAGTCCCTGCAGGTTCTTATAGTATTACTGTTGGAGATGGTGGCGCCCAATCAGGAACAACTGGCTATGGTAATGATGGTTCGGCAAGTGTACTTCACACTATAACTTCTGCTGGAGGTGGCGGTGGTGGTTATGGTGCAGTAGCTGGTCGTGCTAGTCCAGGAAATGGCTCTGGTGGTGGTACAGGTTATAGTGGTAGTGGTGGTTCTGGCGGCGACTACGGAAATGATGGTGGTGATGGCGGCGGTGGCTCAGGAAAATACGGAGCAGGTGGCGGCGGTGGTGCAAGTGCCGCAGGCGCAGGCGGCTCAACTTCAGCAGGTGGTAATGGTGGTGCAGGTACTGCATCTTTAATCACAGGTTCATCTGTTACTTATGCAGGTGGGGGTGGTGGTTCTACTGCATATGGTGGAACCGCTGGAACAGCCTCAGGTGGAGGTGGAGCAGGTGGAGCAGAAAATACAAATGGTAGTGCCGCAACAGTAAACACTGGTGGCGGTGGTGGTGGTGCTGGAGGAGTGAATGCAACACGAGGTGGTGCTGGTGGAAGTGGAATTGTAGTTGTAAGATATTTCAATCCATCAAGTTTTGATTTTGGTGATAATGGATTTTTATTAGAGTTTAAAGAAACAGGCACAGGCACAGCAAGTTCATCAACAATTGGTGCTGATACATCTGGTGAAACTAACCATTTTACTTCAACTAATTTAGCATCTACTGATTCAGCAAGACCAGATACACCTGTTGATAATCACCCAACTTGGAATGTTATCGGCACAGCGACACCAGGTGCCGCATCAGTTACTTTTGCCGAAGGTAACAGGCAGTTTCAAACACCAGATGGCAATGGCCAAAATGTCGGAGTTTCATCAGTAGCGTTTGATGCCGCTAATGATACTTTTGTCGAATTTTTAGTTGATGCTAAAGGTAGTAGTACTGCTGGTAGTATTGGTATTCTTCCCGAAGATGAATTTACTATTTATGGATATTCTCAACCTTCACTCTATGGTGGTGGTGGGTCAACAGGCGCACATTGTTATATCGTTGACGGAAATAAGTCTTTAGCAGGTGCTACTAATGCCTCGTATGGAAATACTTATGATACTGGTGATAGAATTGGAATGAGAATTAATGCTGGTTCATTATTTTTCTATAAAAATGGAACGATACAAAATTCTGGAACAGCCGCAACCACAGGCATCACAGGTAAATGGCTTTTCGCTGTTTCTGGTGACTATGGCTTTGATGTTACAGTAAGAGTCAATAGCGGAGATTGGACTGATGCACCAAGCGGAATGACTTCTTCTAATCAAATATCCTCAGCTTATTTACCAGACCTTGAAATCGGACAAGAGTCTGATGATTTAGCAACTAACCATTACAATACTATACTATATACGGGAAACACAACTACTCCAAGAACAATCTCAGGAGTAGGTTTTGAACCTGGTATAACTCTTATAAAAGGAAGAAGTGTGGCTGGTGCTGGTCTCTTTTTTGATGATGTTCGTGGTGCAGGGTCTAACAAGCAATTATCACTTTCAAACGAAGATGAAGAAGGAACAGATGGTTCGTATAATAGTGCTAGTTATGGTTTTCTATCTGCATTTAATGCAGATGGTTTTGTTTTAACAGATGGTAGTTCAAATGGTAATTGGGTTAATGAAAATGGAACAACTTTTGCATCATATAATTGGAGATTAGGAACTGCTCATTCTGGAACAACGTCAGGTAGTGGTGATGATGAATCATATTCTGCTCAGGTAAATACGGACGCAGGAATAGGACTCGTAGCATATGAAGGAAATGGTACATCAGGACATACGATACCTCATAATCTCAGCAAAGCCCCAGAGTTTATCGTTGCCAGAAGAAGAACACCTGACAATGCTTGGTTTGTGTTTCACACAGGCGTTGCATCTGACCCCGAAACAGATTATCTGGTGTTTGATACAAATGCGGCCGTTGCTGACCAAACAGCAATGTGGAATGATACAGCACCTAGTTCAACAATGATAACTGTTGGCGATAGTAGTGGAACAAATACAGATGGTAATAATTATATAATGTGGTATATGCACTCAGTAGATGGATTTTCAAAATTCGGTGCATATCGTGGTAACAATAATGCAGGTGGACCGTTTGTATATTGTGGCTTTAGACCAGCAATGGTAATTACAAGACGTACAGATAGTGGTGACCATTGGAGACTTATAGATAATAAAAGACACCCTGTAAATGATGGTAGTGCGCCTGGTTTTAAATTAAATGATGCAGAAAATGAGTCTGATTCGGGAAATCGTAATATGGATTTTGTATCCAATGGTTTTAAAGTCAGGGAGACTGACCCCGACTCCAATGCTGATGGTGGTAATTATGTATATATGGCATTTGCGGCAACACCTTTTAAGTACAGTAATGCATATTAAGTATTATAAATAATCAATAATATATGGAGAAAATAAATTGAGTTGGAAACATAACGGAGCAAGAATAATATATCCTGGCAGGGCTTGGACTGATGACGATGGTTATCAACACCCAGCTAACTGGCTCAAAATTTGGGACGAGGCATCAAGAACTGAAAAAGGATTATCATGGGAAGACGACCCTGCAATAAAATCATTTGATAATAGATTTTATCACGGCTATGAGATTGATGCAGACGGTGCCGAAACTGACGAATTAATACCAAAAAGTCTTGCTGACGTAACTGAAAAAGATTCTAGTGGTAATGATGTAGTAAGAATAGGTTTAAAAAATCAATATATAAATGCTAAGAAAGCTGAGGCAGGAGACTTACTATCTAAAACGGATTGGTACGTAGTACGTAAAGAAGAAAAAGGTACAGCAATTCCATCATCAGTTACGACTGAACGTGATGCAATAAGAACGGCTTGTGCGGACGTGGAAACAAAAATCACAAATGCCGCTAACATGACAGCGTTTATAGCATTGTTTGACCTAGCAGATGACGGTGGGCCAAGCGACATGGATTGTTATTTTTCAATAACTAATCCTTAAAACATCAACACTAGTTTTGTACCATTATAAATAGTAGTTATATTATACTGGAGACTACTATGGCCGTTCCATCAACAAGAAGTGCATTCAAAGAATACTGTTTAAAAAAACTAGGAAAACCTGTCATTGACATCAATATAGATGAAGAACAATGCGAGGACCGTATAGACGAGGCATTAAAGTATTATCAAGATTATCATTATGATGGAACCGAGAGAGTACTTATCAAACATCAAGTTACATCTAGTGATATTACTAATGGATATATCACATTAGCTGATGCTGTTATAGGTGTAAGCAGAGTTTTAGATTTAGGTCAAGCTGTACAATCATCAAATTTATTCAATATCAGATATCAAATACATTTAAACGATTTATTTGATTTATCTGCCGCATCATATGTTCCTTATGTTACAGCAATGAGACACGTAGAAACTTTAGAGGAACTTTTCGTAGGTAAAAAACCAATAAGATATAATCGTCATAGAAATCAATTACACATTGATATGGATTGGGACGAAGATGTAACTGCTGATGAATATATCATTGTGGACGGACATCAAATTGTCGACCCTGATACATATACTGATGTTTGGGGAGACCGTTGGTTAGCTAGATATGCAACTGCATTAATAAAAAAACAATGGGGTTCTAATCTTACTAAATTCGAGGGTATGCAACTTCCTGGTGGTGTAACATTTAACGGAACTAAAATTTATGATGATGCAAATGAAGAATTAATTAAATTAGAAGAAGAAATGATTACATCATATAGTCTGCCAGTTACAGACATGACGGGATAATAATGTGGCAATTAATTCATATTTTAAAAATCTAACGTATGCACGTGAACAGGATTTAATTGAAGATTTAACAATAGAATCAATTAAACAATATGGGCATGATATGCGTTATATTCCACGTACATTAGTTCGTGATGATTCTTTATTTGGCGAAGATACATTGTCAACATTTGATGATGCTACTGAATTAGAGATGTATATTAAAAATATAGAAGGCTTTGAGGGAGAAGGTGAGTTCTTATCAAAGTTTAATCTCGAAGTACGAGATACTATAACATTTACAGTAGCACGTAAAAGATTTGACCAATCATTAACAGAAAAAATTACTACTGAAAACGGTTACAATTATCTAACAGAAGATGCAGATACAACTGCTCCGTCTAGACAATTTCTAACAGATTCACAAGCAGGTGATTCTTTAATGTTAGATGGTGCTGGTGAAGGATATACAATAACATCTAATAGACCTAAAGAGGGAGACTTACTTTTCTTCCCACTAGTTCAAAAACTATACGAGATTAAGTTTGTAGAACACGAGTCTGTATTCTATCAATCAGGAAGATTGCAAACTTATGATTTGCGTTGTGAACTATTCACATACAGTAGTGAGAAACTAGAAACTGGAAATACAGCCATAGATGCTATTGAGACTGCGTTAACCACCGATATCCTAGCTTTCGAGTACACATTAGATGGTATTAGTGGAGTTCTTCAAAGCGAAGATGGTGGCTCGATTATGCAAGAGTACAGACTTGAGGGTACTCAACCAACTGCTAACAATGAGTATCTACAATCAACAGATTCAGTATTCAGTTCAGATGCAATAATTGACTTTAGTGAAGGAAATCCTTTCTCAGAAATGGATAGGTACTAATTATGTTTGGGGCCCAATATTATCATGGTATTCTTAGAAAGTATGTAATGGCTTTTGGTAATTTGTTTAATGATATTATCGTTCAAAGACTTAATACTTCAGGAGTTAAAGTACAATCTATTGCTGTACCTATTGCATATGGACCTAAAGAAAAATTTCTTGTAAGACTTAAACAAGACCCTAACCTAGATTCAAAAACAGCAATAACTTTACCACGTATTGGTTTTGAAATATCATCATATCAATATGCTGGTGATAGAAAACTTTCTTCTACTATAAAAAATATAAACATATTAAATACTGATAAAGCTAGATTAAAATCACAATATGTTCCTGTTCCTTATGACATAACATTTGCTCTTTCTATATTTGTAAAAAATGCTGATGATGGTTGTCAAATAGTAGAACAGATATTACCATATTTTAGACCAGAATTTACTACTAATGTAAGATTAATTCCAGAAATGGATATAGTCGTTGATACTCCTGTTGTATTACAAGATATTACAGTAGAAGATGCATATGAAGGAGATTTTGATACAAGACGAGCATTAGTATATAATTTAAATTTTATTGTTAAAGGATTATTATTTGGACCAGTATCTACTACTGGTACTATTAAACGTTCTATCGCTAGAGTTAAACTTGACACACCTGTTGATACACCTACAAGTGAAAGAATTACAGTTACACCTTCTGCTTTTGCAAATGGTGCACCATTAACATCACCATCAGCTAATGCTGATTTAACTGTTGCATTAGGTACGATAAGTGCAAACAGCGATTATGGATTTACTGTTGATATAGAAGATGACCCATTTTTAGTATTAGGTTTTGAAGACGAATTGGAGTAATTAATTATGAGTACTAAAACAAATATGGAAAAAACTATGGAAGATATTTTAGAATTGTCTCCAGATACACAATCAATGAAAGAAGTTCTTAGTAGTGGTGAAGTACTGCCAGCTAGAGAAATAATAAATTCAGATAACATTACTGATGAAGATTTTGAATATGCTAGAGATAATCTAAAAAGTATTATAGATAATGGTACAGCTACAATAGAGGAACTTTCTTCTATTGCATCTACTTCAGAATCTCCTAGAGCATTTGAAGTATTGTCAGCTTTAATGAAAACAATCGTAGATGCAAACAAAGATTTATTAGAATTGCAAAGAAAAGCAAAAGCAATAAAAAAAGAAACTGCTCAAGACCAACCAAAGAATGTAACAAACGCATTATTTTTAGGAAGTACTAAAGATTTACAGAATCTATTGAAAAATAAATCTGCTGATACTTAAATTATGACAGACATATATGCCGCTAATCCAAATCTAAAGAAGGCGTATCAATCTTTAGAATGGAGCGAAGAACAACTAAAAGAATATATCAAATGTGATAAAGATATAAATTACTTCATCAACAAGTATGTAAAGATTGTTAGTCTAGATGAAGGTCTTATTCCTTTCACAATGTATGATTATCAGAATGATTTAGTTAAAATGATATCAGATAATCGTTTTACAGTAATCAAAACTTGCAGACAAGCTGGTAAGACAACGACAGCGGCCGCTACTATCTTATGGTATGCATTATTTAATTCAGATTATACAATAGCTATTCTTGCTAACAAACTATCAACAGCAAGAGAAATTCTTGCTCGTGTACAAAGAGCATACGAAAATCTTCCTAAGTGGTTACAACAGGGCATATTATCTTGGAATAAAACTTCTTTAGAATTAGAGAATGGAAGTCAGATAATATCATCATCAACAGGTTCTTCTGCTATTCGTGGTTACTCAATTAACTTTTTGTATCTTGATGAGTTTGCTTTCGTACCAAGAAATATACAAGATGATTTCTTTACATCAGTATATCCTACTATTATTTCTGGTACTAATACAAAAGTTGTTATCACATCAACTCCTTGTGGATTCGATTTATTTTATAAGATATGGACTAATTCAGTAGAAGGAAGAAATGAATATAAGAATTTTGCTGTAAACTGGGACGATGTTCCTGGTAGAGACCTTGAATGGAAAGAGAAAACAATTTCTAATACAAGTGAAGACCAATGGAGACAAGAATTTGAAGCCGAGTTCTTAGGTTCTACAAACACATTGATTGCTCATAGTAAATTATCTAAAATGGTTTGGCATACTCCTATTCTAGAAGGATATGACGAAAGTTTATGTGTTTATAAAGAGGCACAACCAGACCATGTATATTATTGTACAGTTGATACATCACGTGGAGCAGGAATAGATTATTCTGCTTTTGTAGTAATAGATGTAACAACAGTACCATTTGAAATTGTTGCTGTTTATCGAAATAATTTGATAGAGTCATTAGTTTATCCTAATATTATTAATAACGTGTGTAAGTCGTACAATGATGCATATGTATTAGTAGAAATTAATGATAATGGTCAACAGATAGCTGATATATTACATGGAGAATTAGAATACGATAATGTTATATTTACAGTAATGAAAGGACGTGCTGGTCAGATTTTAGGTGGTGGGTTTTCTAAGACAGGTACTCAGAAAGGTGTTAGAACAACAAAACAAGTTAAGAGAATTGGTTGTGCTAACTTAAAAGCTATGGTTGAAAATGATAAGCTGATAGTCAATGATTATAACATTGTTAATGAATTATCAACATTCGTACAGAGATACTCATCATACGAGGCAGAAATAGGAGCCCATGATGATTTAGCAATGTGTCTAGTTTTATTTGCATGGTCTACTAATCAACCATTCTTTAAAGAATTGACTGATATGGATTTGAGAGCAAAGTTAATGCAAGATAGAGAAAGACAAATGGAAGAAGAAGTTTTACCTTTTGGGTTTTTAGATGACGGTGGTGACCCAGAAACAGAAAATACTATAAATACTAGTAGTTGGCTTTTTCCAGAAGAAGATGAACGAATCTATTAACACACCTTTAAATTTTAGCACGGCCGCGGCCGTCAGAGTCAAAGAACTTTTAAAAGAAGAAGATAATGATGCACTTATGTTACGAGTGTATATCTCAGGTGGTGGGTGTTCTGGATTTCAGTATGGATTTACTTTTGATGAAGAAGTCGGAGACGGTGATACTGTTGTTGAAAATGAAGGTGTCAAATTATTAGTCGACCCAATGAGTTTTCAATATTTAGCAGGTTCTGAAATAGATTTTTCAGATGACCCCTTCAATCAACATTTTATAATACGAAACCCAAATTCTACTGGAACTTGTGGTTGTGGTTCATCATTTTCTGCTTAATTCTTTATATAAAGAAGTAAAGAAAACTACACATTTCTCGTTTTATAAATAATCATTGTAATTTGCAAAACATATAGATTTTCTATAATGAGGAGAATGAAAGATGCCTTTTCAAGTATCACCAGGCGTTAATACGAGTGAAATTGACTTAACAACCGTAGTACCAGCGGTATCTACAACGGAAGGTGCCCTAGCTGGTCATTTTCGTTGGGGACCTGTTAGTCAAAGAGTTTTAATCAACTCAGAAGATACTCTAGTTGACACCTTTAACAAACCAAATGCAAACTGTGCGACAGATTGGTTTACTGCGGCGAATTTTTTATCATATGGCAATAAATTATATATTGTACGTACTAATGTAGCGAGTTCAAACAATGCAACATCTAGTGGTGTTGGCAAAAGTATTCTTAATGAAGAAGACTACGATAACAATCATAATACTGGTACAAGCGGTGCGGGAAACTGGGTCGCAAAATATCCTGGTATACTAGGTAATAGTTTAAAAGTATCAATTTGTCAAAGTGCAAATACTTTTGAATCTACTTTATCCAGTAACATAGCTTACACAGACGGTTCAACTACTGTAACTTCTAATGTTGCTCTATTCACGACTGAAGTTTCAGTCGGAGATTTATTAGTATTAGGTCCTGACCTAGACATTCGTAAAGTTGCATCTATTGAATCATCAAAATCTTTAACTTTAGAAACAGCATATAGTGGAAATTCTGTTACTAATAAAGCACAAGGTGCCGTAGGAATTAAAAGACGTTGGGAGTTTCATGCTAGTGTTGATGCAACACCAGGTACTTCAGCTTACGCAACAACTCGTGGCGGTTCAGGTGATGAACTACACGTTGTAGTTGCAGATGAAGATGGAGAATGGACAGACACCAAAGGACAAGTTTTAGAAATCTACAATGCTCTATCAAGAGCAGAAGATGGTAAAACTGAAGAAGGTGGAACCAACTTCTATAAAGAAGTAATTAATCAAAAATCTAGGTATATATGGTGGGGCAATCACGACAGCGTTATGACTAGTGCTGGCGGACTTGCATCAGCAACATATACCAACACTAGTGATTTAGCACAAACTGATTCACTTAACGGTGGCAGAGATGGTGCAACAAGTTCTAATGCAGAAAAAATCATAGGATATGATATGTTTAAGTCTCCAGAAGATGTTGACGTATCATTGGTTCTAGGTTCAGATGCAGATAGTACTGTTGCAATTCATATAATTAATAACATTGCAGAAGTTCGCAAAGACTGTATTGCAGTTCTTTCACCTGAACGTGCAGACGTTGTTAATAACGCTAGTTATACGGGTGCTGAGATGGACGATGTTATTGCATTTAGAGATGCATTACCATCTAGTTCATATGCGACATTAGACTCAGGTTGGAAGTATCAATTCGACAAGTATAATGACTTGTATCGTTTTGTACCTCTAAACGGAGATGTCGCAGGACTTATGGTACGTACTGATAACACAAGAGACCCATGGTACTCACCTGCTGGATTTAACAGAGGTAATATCAAGAACGTTGTTAAATTACCTTATAATCCATTAAAAGCACAACGAGACCAGTTGTATAAGAGTGGTATTAATCCAATTGTAACATTTCCTGGACAAGGAACAGTTATGTTTGGTGATAAGACTTTACTTGCAAAACCAAGTGCATTCGATAGAATTAATGTTCGTAGATTGTTCATTGTTCTTGAAAAAGCAATTTCGACTGCATCTAAATTTACGCTATTTGAATTCAATGATGATTTCACAAGAGCCCAATTTAGAAACATGGTAGAACCATTTTTACGAGATGTACAAGGTCGTAGAGGTATATTCGACTTCCGTGTCGTTTGTGATGAATCAAATAACACAGGTGAAGTGATTGATAGAAACGAGTTTATAGGTGATATTTACATTAAACCTGCTCGTTCAATTAACTTTATTCAACTTAACTTTGTTGCAGTTAGAACAGGGGTTGAGTTTGAAGAAGTTGTCGGTCAGTTCTAATGGTCGTTATAAATAACAGTAAGATATTAGGAGAATAGTAATGGCCTTTAATGTAAATTTATTTCAAGGTGCTTTAAAATTTGGTGGAGCCCGTCCATCGCTGTTTCAAGTGAACATTACTAATCCAGTTAATGCAACTGGTGATGTAATGGTTCCTTTTATGGCTCAAGCGACTTCAATACCACAATCTGAACTCACACAGTTTCCAGTAAAATATTTTGGAAGAGATGTTAAGTTTGCTGGTCAACGTACTTTTACTGAATGGAGTGCTACCATAATTAATGATGAAGACTTTGCAATTCGTAATGCTATGGAAGAATGGCATAATGCAATTAATTCGGGGAAAACAAATCTTACGAATTTAGGTTCATCTTCACCTACACTTTATAAATCAGATGCACAAGTAACGCATTTTTCTAAAACTGGTGTTCCATTACGTGTATATAACATGGTGGGAATTTTTCCAGTTACTATTTCGCCTGTCGAATTAGCTTGGGAAACAGTAGATGCATTAGAAACATTTGAAGTTACATTCGCATACGATTACTTTGAAGTATCAGGTGGAATAACTGGTAACGCAGGCGGAGCTTAATCAAACGCTTTAAATTGAATAGAGAGAGTAGTTTTTTAGCTACTCTCTTTTTTCTATGTTTTTTTTGATTATAAATATACAATATGTACATAAATATAGAAAAGGATTAATATAATGGAACTTTTCGGTTTTGAAATATTAAAGAAGAAGTCAGAAGAACAAATACCCTCAATAGTATCTCCAGCTAAAGAAGATGGCTCGATTGAAGTCGCTCCAGGTGGTGCATATGGCACATATGTTGACATGGACGGCAAAGCAAAGAGTGAAGGAGAACTAGTCAGCAAGTATCGTCAAATGTCAGTTCAACCAGAATGTGATATAGCGATTCAAGACATTATCAATGAGGCAATTTCAATGGATACTACCACTGATAATGCTGTCGAAGTTTCTCTTGATAAACTCAAAATAAGTGCAAGTATTAAAAATAAAATTCGTGAAGAATTTAATAATATTTTAGGACTGCTTGATTTTAATAATGAGGCATATGACATATTCAAAAAGTGGTATGTAGATGGTCGTTTATATTATCATATTGTGATTGATGATAAAAACCCTAAATCTGGTATTGCTGATTTAAGATATATTGACCCACGCAAAATACGAAAAATAAAAGAACCTATAAAAGAAAAAGACCCAAGAACAGGTGCTATTCTTTACAAAGGTGTAAACGAATATTATATGTACAATGCTAAAGGCTTAACAAATGCAGGAGCCGCAGAAGGAGTTCGTTTAGCACCAGATTCAATTTGTTATGCACACTCTGGTGTATTAGATTCTAGAAATATGTTAATTTATGGACATCTTCATAAAGCAATCAAACCACTTAATCAATTACGTATGCTCGAAGATGCTGTTGTAATATACAGACTAGCAAGGGCACCTGAACGTAGAATCTTTTATATAGATGTTGGTAATCTTCCAAAGATGAAAGCAGAACAGTACTTACGTGATATGATGGTTAAGCATAAAAATAAATTAACGTATGATGCTACGACTGGTGAAGTCAGAGATGACAGAAAGTTTATGACTATGTTAGAAGACTTTTGGTTACCTAGACGAGAAGGTGGCCGAGGAACTGAAATAACAACTTTACCTGGTGGACAAAATCTAGGTGAAATGGAAGATGTTGAATATTTTAAAAAGAAATTATTTCATTCACTAAATGTTCCTATAAGTAGATTAGAATCTGAAAATGCTTTTCAAATAGGTAGAAGTTCTGAAATAACAAGAGATGAATTAAAGTTTTCTAAATTCATTGATAGATTACGTATTCGTTTTGCACAAATGTTTAATGATTTATTAGAAATTCAACTTGCATTAAAAGGTATTACTACTCGTGATGAATGGAAAGAAATGAAAATAGCTGTTAGTTACAAGTGGCCCCGTGATAATCATTTTACTGAATTAAAAGAATCTGAAATTCTTAGAAACAGATTAGAAATTCTTGCAGATGTTGACCAGCACGTTGGTAAATACTTTTCTCTTGCATGGATTCGTAAGAATGTATTACTTATGAGTGAAGAAGAAATTGATAAGATTGATACAGAAATAAAAGATGAAGAAGGTGATAGTGATATGGGAGATGATGATGGTGGTTGGGAAGAAACAAAACCTATACTACCACAATTAGAAACTAAACAAGAAACTGCATCTTTTGAAAATATTGAAAATGAAAAACTAAGTGAGGAAGAAAAAGCATTAATAGCTAAATTTGACCATGTTCTTGATTCTGCTGTCGAGGATTAATGATGTCAGAAAAATTAAGAGATGCTAAAGTACTAGCCTTATCAATCGTAGAGACAGAGAAAAGAATAGCTGTCTTACAATCTCAGCTTGACGAATTAAAAATAACACTTACATCAAATCATAAAGAATTGATGGAAAGTCGTATGCAAGGTCCTCAAGGCAAACAGGGTCCTCCTGGTCCAGCTGGTGGACTTCAAGTAGTAGAAAAAGTATTTCGTGGAATGAAAGGTGACCAAGGTGAGATTGGTCCCAAAGGTCCTGCAATAGAAAAAGCACTTCTTGAAGATAAAGATTTAAAACTTATTCGAGAAGATGGAGAAGAATTAAATGTAGGTCGTGTAGTAGGTCCTAGAGGTGGACAAGGTATACCTGGCGAAAAAGGTGAACAAGGCCCTAGAGGTTTTCTAGGTGAACAAGGACCTCAAGGAGAAAAAGGTAACGAAGGTAAAATTGGTCCTAGAGGTTTAATTGGTGAACAAGGTCCACAAGGTGAAATTGGTCCTAGAGGTGAATTAGGATTAAAAGGAAAACAAGGCGAACAAGGTCCACAAGGAATAGAAGGAAGAAAAGGAGAACAAGGACTTCTTGGTGAACAAGGTCCAATAGGTAAACGTGGAGAACGTGGTGAAAGAGGCCCAGAAGGCCCAGAAGGTCCTATAGGTCCCGCAGGTCGTGATGGAACACAAGTAGATACAGATGCTATAAAAGAAAATTTATCAGAAGGTCTGCAAGAATTTAAAGACGGAATTACACAACAAGTAACTAGAATGGCATTAGCAGGTGGTCTTAACAATGCTGGTTCTGGTGAAGTTTGGTTAAGTCGTTTAGATGATGTACATTATGGAACTGTAAAATCTCCCGCAAATAATGCCACGCTTAAATTTAATACTGTAACTAACAGATGGGTAGCGAATAGTGTTAGTAGTTCTGGAATTTCTGGAATTACAATTAAAGAAGAAGGTTCTTCTGTCGGTACAACAGTTACAGAAATAGATTTTGTTGGTGCATCAGTTACAGCAACAGGGAATTCTAGTGTTGTTCAAGTTCAGAGTGCGGCAGTTGGTAACAATATCACAACAACGTTACAAAGTAGAAATATTATACCAGAGGCAGATAATACAAGAAGTCTTGGTTCAGCATCAAGACGATTTAAAGAATTGTTTCTTGGACCTGGGTCATTATACGTAGGTACAACAGAATATGGTAATACATGGTTCAAATGGGTAGATGATACTAGAAATTGGGCAAAAGGTTCCCTTGTACAGAACACTTATGCAATCGCTACATATCCAACAAATACAGCGATACGTACTCATTTAACAGCAACATATAAAAGTAATACAGCGACACATACACATTTAACAGCAACATATCCAACAAATACAGCGATACATACACATTTAGTAGCAACATATACGTCAAATACAATAATACGTACACACTTAGGAGCTGTATATGCAACTAATACAGCAATAAACACTAGACTTGGACCTTATTTACAAGTTGCAAATGCACACACAGAAGATACGGCCGAAAGATTTGCAGTTGCTTTCGGATAAAAAGTAAAGTTATTATAAATAATAAGACAAACTAATGGAGAACTATTATTATGGCTAATGATAATATAAAAGATTCAATAAATGCCCTAAATACGGGCGATTCTTCAGCTTTCAAAAATATGATACAACAAGAATTATTGAGTCGTGCGAAAGAATCAATCTCTACACAACGAATTGTGGCTGGTCAAACATTTTTTGATGACCAAGAACCAGAGATTGCAGTAAGTGATGAAGTAGATGATTCTCAGATGGAATTACAATTAGAACCAGAGGAAACCCCTGATGAAGAAATTCAAGCAACTGTTTGAGGCTGGAAACTCAGCGGCCGACTTCAAAGTTAAAAAAGATGATGATGAAGAAGGTACGGGTGAAAAATCTAGTGCTAGTGATGAAGAAAAATTTAAGAAACTGCACAAAACTGATAAAAAGAAACACCCTCATGCTGATGATGCAGTACACCAAGGAAGTACTAAAAAAGCAGAACGTTACGTTGATGGCGAAAAAAAGCCATTAAAAACTTATAAAGAAATGAAAGAAGATTGCAAAGTTGATGAAGATGATTCCGACGGTCATACAATCACTAAAGATGAAGATGAAGATATTGAAGAAGGTCTTCTTAACGACTTAAAGAAAAAAGAAGTAGTTCTTAAAGATAGAAAAAAAACTAAAGTTAAATTAAGTCCTGCAGATGTAAAAGCATTAACAAATGCATACGGTAAATTAAATTCAGCGAATAAAAAGAAATTTGAGGCAGAGTTAATGAAAGATAAAATGTCTTTTGATACTATGCTCGATTTTGCCAAACAAACATAAAGGAGTAAATAATGGCACAAGCAATTACAGTTAATCAAACTATTGGCTCTAGAGGAACTGGTGCCCTTGTTGTTACTTCTGATGCAACAGGATTTTTAAGTACGGCCGCTAATGCTCCCGCAACTGCAAAAGCAAATACTGCTGGAGAAACTATTAATGCAATGTATATAACTGATATTGTAACTACTGGTTCAACAGCGGCTACAAGCTGGACAATTAAACGAGGCGGTACTACTGTATGGGTTGCATATGGTAATGGTCAATACAAGTTTAGAGATAAAGGTATGCGTTTAGAGGCTGACACAACAGCGGCAGCCGCAAATGTTGTTTTCACTTTAGCTGGTGGTGGAACTGGCTATTGTCAAATAAAACTAACGAAGTCTTCTAACGCAGAATAGGAGAAGTTTATGAAATTGATAACAGAAATGATTGATAATGACATAGAGTTTGTTTGCGAAGAAAAAAACGGTAAAAAACAATATGTTCTTAAAGGCATATTCATGCAAGGCAATATTAAAAATCGCAACGGCCGTGTTTATCCAATGGAAACTCTTATCAAAGAAGTAAAAAGATATTCAAAAGAATTTATTGATAAAAATCGTGCTTATGGTGAATTAGGACACCCACAAGGCCCTACTATTAATTTAGAACGTGTATCTCATATGATAAAAGATTTACACGCAGATGGGAATAATATTATGGGTGAGGCTAAAGTTTTAGATACACCAATGGGTACGATAGTAAAGAATCTTATGGACGAAGGTGCAACACTTGGTGTTTCATCTCGTGGCATGGGGTCGCTCCGCAATTCAAAGGGAGTTGACACGG
>VTLG01009406.1_pt1 | contig 35420 bp, 45 predicted proteins | sample 4694571 | NCBI WGS metagenome assembly VTLG01 (sample SAMN12604809, study PRJNA352737) | marine metagenome | biome: ENVO:00000447; feature: ENVO:00000209|ENVO:00000569|ENVO:01000036; material: ENVO:00002151; isolation source: viral sequences binned using virsorter ...
AAATAGGTAATGTAATCGAAGGTATGCGAAGCAGAATTGAAAAACAATTTAGAGATTCAGGAGGATCATACTTAAGTGAAGCTGAAATGGCTTACATAACAGATGAACCTATGAAAATCTGGAGAACTTTAACTAGAGGTACAGAACTACAAGACTCATGGGTAGAAGGAAAGCTAGTAGAAAAAGAGCAAATGAACGTTTTGTTAGGAGTAACTGAATTAATAACTAAAGGAATGATAGCTAGCAAAGCCCCACTTGCAGCATTGCAGCAACTTAAAGGACATTTTGGAAATAGAATGTCAGATATAATTTTAGGTTCAATAGACGATATACAATCTTCTTTAAGAAATGTAGTATCAGAATTAGGTACAACTCAATCACAGCAAGTAAAATTAGCTTTTGAAGTTTTACGGGACCCAAAGAAGTTTCAAAATTTAAGTACAGATGAGAAAAAGATTTTAGGACTACCTGTTAATCAGTTATTAAAAAAAGCAAATGAAGTACATAGTGCAACTAAGGAAGAGAAAGGAACAGACGCAGCTAATGAAGTCTGTGCAGGACTACTCACTACAGCTGCAGGGTGTATAACAAACTTTGATAGCCAAGATAATAAAGAAGCTATATTAACTAGTCTTACATCAAACAATGTTGTATCTGTTCTGGATAAGTTAATGAAAGACCCTAGTAAAAAAGACGTAGTACACAAAACTCTACGTGTTATTACTGAAGGAACAGCTAGAACTATAGGGGATAAAATAAAAAAAGTTGTTGAAAATACACAAAATGAATTTGGGGTTAACTTAGAAAAAGGAGATTTAGTATGGACTGATGTTGGGATTGATTTTTCAGATGCAGGAAAGAAGAAACTTGAGGCTCAAGGATGGGACATTGAAAGAACATCTATAGATGATTTGGTTGACGATACGGTAGATACTGATGAATGGTTAAATAGATTAGGTAATATAAGTCACTTAGTTGGTCCTGAAAATAAAAAAACTGGTAAAAAACTAAGTAAATCTCAATGGCTAAATGGTATGGTAGGACGTATGTTAGATACAGCTATTGACGGAACACCTTATGAACGAGGCTGGTTTAATTGGGGTGGATTTCCTGATGCAAAAGCTGATAAACCAGAAGGTGAAGGTACTTCTTTAGATATAATCCCTGAAGGGACTAGTGTAACAAAAGGACCTGTTAAAGGATTTCATAAAGGTAGCTATGCTGATAAAGTACGGAGATTATCGTGGCAGAATCAGTAGACCTAGAGATAGTTAAAGTAGACGGTCATCCACAACACGGTGACTTTGAGGTAGAAGTACCTAAGACTTACTCAGATGAGGATATCCGTAAGTACGTAAAAGGTCTTGACCTTGATCTTATGTTAGGTCTACCACAGGAGAAAGCTGCTGAAGTAGCTCAACCTGATGGAGAAACTGACCTGAGTATGATTAAAGATTTTGAGAATAAGACTAATACTGGTCTACGTGATGGTAAATGGTTTATACATGATGTCTCAGCTAGTGAAACTTCTATAGCTTACGGACATAAGCTGACTGAAAATGAATTAACTTCAGGTATTATTAATATTAATGGTAAAGATGTTAATTGGAAAGATGGTTTAACTAAACAACAAGGTTTGGATTTACTACAACAAGATTCAAATTGGGCTAGAGAGATTGCATTAGCTTCTTTAGTTAAAGCTGATATGCACCAAGACTCTGCTAAAGTACAAGCATTAACATCTTTAATATACAATGTAGGTTCAGGTAATTGGGCAGAGAGTGATGCTAAGAAAGCTCTTGAGTCAGGAAATATAGAAGATTTTATGCATGAAGCTTTTGATTCCAATGAAGGCTTTGTTAAAGCGAATGGGAAAGTATCTAGAGGGTTAGTACGTAGACGTGCAGATGAAGCTAGACTATTCGGGGCAAATACTGAAGGAGAAAGTGCCTCGTATATAGATATGATAGGGGATGTGTTATCTAAATTAAGTCCTATCAGTACTGCCCAAGCTACTGAAGTTACCCCCCAAACTCCACTAGACTCTAAACCTACAACAGAAATGACTCAACTTCCTACTCTAAAAAGAAATGCTAAAGATACAGAAAGTGTAGGTACATTACAAGATATGTTAGGCATGGATGTAGGAGAGGACAGAGGTATCTTTGGCCCTGCTACTGAGAAAGCTGTTAAAGCTTTTCAAAAAGAACAAGGACTAACTGCTGATGGGGTAGTTGGTAAGAATACATGGGATGCTTTGCAAAGTCCTAAACTTAAGAGTACATCTAGACAAGTTAAAGATGGAGCTAATGTTTCAGATACTTCTGATTTCTTTTCTTTCTCTTTATTCTCTGAAGCACAAGCTGCTGCACCAGACCCTTTAAAACAAAATGAAGTTCCTACACCAAAAGATATACTTAATACAGCTAAAGCTACTAATATAGTTAGACACGCATCAAAAACTTTAGGAATAGATGAGCGTAATCCTGAAGATCAGGCCGCTGTAAAAGGTTTTATTGATAACGCTATAGGTAAAACAGATGCATTGGGTTCTGATCCTGCGGTAGTAGCTACTGAAAAAGCTTGGTGTACTGCTTGGTTGTATCATGTGTTAACTTCTGCTGGATTAGAAAGAACTAAATTAGCTAATCAAATGAACTCAAGTGATCCTTATGATTTTGTAAGAGCAGCTAAATACAAAGAAGTTGGAGAACCTGTTTGGAAAAAAGGAGAAGATACTAATAGTATTAAAGCAGGGGATATAATGATTAAAATGCACACTAAAGAAGATATAGAAAATCCTGCTAATGGTTTACAAGGACGTAGGGTAGGTTTTGCAGGACACGTGGGTATTGTTACAAAAATTGAAGGAGATAATGTGTATTTTATTTCAGGAAATTCAGGAGGAAATCAAGTAAAAGAATCTTCTTATAGTTTAATTGATAAAGATATAACTATACGTAGAGCTACAGGAATTAAAAATGTTCCTGATGAAATTGTTACAGAAGTTGTAGCAGAAGAAGAATGGGGTAGTTTAGTTGGTGGTATAACTAGGTTATTTAATGCTAAAAGTTTTGAAGATGAAGCAATACAAATGTTTAAAGAAACAGGTCTTCCAAGTTTAGCTAAGAAAGCTAAGAAAAAAATCAGTGATGTGTTTGATTAAACGATGTTGATCAAGATCAATAATGATCTCACAAATATGTAGAATAATTTCTACACACAGTAAAAAAATAATTATTTTATAATACATAATAAAATATTATAACATAAAAAAATACAACTGTCAATAGGAGGCTACCATTCTAACATTAATCAGTAGTATTCTTGGCTTTGGTACATCCTTTCTCCCTAAAGTACTAGGGTTCTTCGAGGAGAAACGTGACCAAGCACATGAATTAGCCATGATGGATAAGCAACTAGAGCAGCAACTCCAGCTTGGTAATCAAAAGATGCAGATGATGAACATCGAAGCTGACATAAGAGAGACTGAGACATTACATAAGGAACATGCTCAGATCACTAAGAAGGGTAGCTTGTGGGTTATTAATTTATCTGCCAGTGTCAGACCTATTATGACATACCTGTTATTCTTTGAGTTCTTACTCCTTTCATTACTCTTAGCATTTGGTTATATAGACAATGATATGTATCTTATGGTGTGGAATGAACCCACACAAAGTGTTTGGGCTGCAGTTGTCTGTTTCTGGTATGGTCAAAGGACCTTCAATAGGAAATGAGCATACATGAGTTACTCTTAGAGGAACATAAGCCTGTCCCGTGGGATGGGCATATTAATGAAGCCGGTTTGGCAATCATTAAACGGTATGAAGGGTGGTCATCGAAGGTATATCTATGCCCAGCATCTAGATATACAATCGGATGGGGTAGTACATGGGATATTAAAGGCAATCCTGTCACCGCTAATCACCCTGACATTGATGAGGAGCAAGGCACAGCGTTGCTCAGAAGAGAGATCACGCATGTTGAGAAAGCAATTAACAGACTTATCACAGCGGAGCTAACTCCTAATATGTTTTCTGCAATAGCAAGTTGGGCATTTAATTGTGGCACTGGAGCCATGCAAAGAAGTACCTTAAGAATGAAATTGAATAGAGGTAGGTACGAAGAAGCTGCTGATGAGTTCCCTAAGTGGTGTCGTGCAGGAGGACGTAAGTTAAAAGGGCTAGTAAAACGCCGTGAATCTGAGAAGCAGCTATTTTTGACCCTCTAGGATGCTCTGTGAGTAGCCATCTCGTACCCCTCTGGTAGGGTACCACCCTGGGAGTACAGAAACCTCTCAGTGAGCCTTAAAACAGCTTACAGAGAGGTTTCACCTTTTGTTCTACTTTAATTTCCAGAAAATATACTTATCATTAACTCTAATTGACTTAGCAGTAGGGTCTGCTTCTTGTTCACCTACATAATGCCAAGTGTACCCTTCATTACGCTCCTTCTCTACTTGTTTAAAGAAATCTTTGTTACTCTCTAAGAAAAGAATAGGCATTATTAATGCAAATATAATCATTGTTAAAATCTCCCTATAAATCTAGCTATATGATTGACCCACGGTAGTAGTGATACTGCCATTAATAGATTAGCACCTGTATGTGCTATAGCAATTCTAAGTGTGTCTCCTTTAGGAAACCCATCAGACACTAGTAACCCTGCCAGCCAGATAGTCCCTGTAGTCCCTATATTGGCTCCTAGTACAGCAGCTATAGCACTGGGTAAGGGTAAGAATCCACTAGCTACTAAAGCTATAATAGCTGTGGTACTTAAAGAACTTGATTGCCATGCCAACGTACATACAATCCCCCCTAAGAACATCCAATATGGATTATGGACAAACCATTCCAGATGTTCCACATTTCCTAGAGACTTCATACCACCAGCAAACATCTTTAGACCAAAGTAAAATACAACTAATCCTATACCTATCTGTACTATAGGCATGTCCCAATATTTAATCATTAACCGCACTCTTTCTGCCCTGTTGTGGGATCAATGAAACAAGCTGCTCCTTCATCTTCGGGTTCTATCTTATTTAAAATACCATAACGCTTACCATCTAGTCTGAATGTAGTCACTCCTTTCAAGTTACCTTTCCAAGCTTTAAAGTATACATCTTTAAACTCTTCAAAAGTAACTTGACTACCTACATTAATAGTCTTAGATACTGCACTGTCTACAAAAGGTTGAACTGCAATCTGCATATCAAGGTGGTCATTTACAGTAAGGTCATCAGTTGTTTCACCTTTAAGTCCATGCTTGTCATACGCATAGTCTTTTAAACGTACAATCTGAGGACCAACTTCTGTCTGTACTGTACGATCTAGTTCATGTTGAAATACTGGTTCTATACCACTACTTACATTGTCTGCTGTAAAACTAATTGTGCCAGTAGGTGCAATACTAGTTAGATGACTATTACGCATACCATTCTTCTCTATCTTTTTACGTATCTCTTCTGGTAGTCGAGATATAAACTTACCTTGAAGATACTTTTCTTTTTGATAAGCAGGGAATGATCCTTTCTCTGCAGATAGATCAGCACTAGCTGAATAAGAATCTTCCATTAATGTCTTTAATACTTTACGAGTGAAACGTCTACCAGTAGTATCACCATAATTATAGCCACACATAGTAAGACAGTTTGCCAATCCAGTAACTCCCAATCCCATACGTCTTTTTGTTTTTGCTTCAAGTTCTTGTTCACCCAAAGGATAAGAGGTATTATCAATAACATTATCCATAGCACGTACAACATGAGGGATGTCCTCTTTAAATTTAGCAAAGTCAAACTTCTTAGTTTGTTCATTCACGTACTTAACAAGATTAAACGAACCTAGCAAGCAAGCTCCGTAAGGTGGTAAAGGCTGTTCACCACATGGGTTAGTAGCTTCTATAGTTTCATAGTACCATAAAGGATTCTCTTCATTAATACGATCAATAAACAAGACCCCGGGTTCTGCCCAATCCCAATTGTTACGCATGATCTCGTCCCATAAAGCACGTGCATTAATCGTCCTGTATGTTTCTCCTTTAAACTTAAGTGAGTATATCTTACCTTGTTGTACACATTCCATAAACTGATCTGTTACACCAACAGATATATTAAAGTTAGTCAGGGCATTATCATTACGTTTAGCTCTAATGAACTCTTCAATATCAGGATGGTCAACCCTGAGTACTGCCATCATAGCACCACGCCTATGACCAGCAGACATTATTGTTTGACATACTGCATCAAAAATGCCCATGAAACTAACAGGGCCACTAGCGGAACTATCAAGACTAACAATCCTGTCACCGCTAGGGCGTATCCTAGAAAAATCAAAACCAATCCCACCACCTCTTCGCATTGTCTCAGCGGCTTGGGTAGCTCGCTCCATGATGCTTTCCATAGAGTCTTCGATTGCTCCTGAGACAAAACAATTGTAGGCTGTAACATCCCTTGGTGAACCCATTGCCGCTTGGACTCTACCGGCTGGCATGAATCTCTGGTTAAGTAAGATGTCTTTGTAACTTTGGCGGTGTTCTTCATCGTCTGACATTGCCGCCGTCTGTCTCGAGCAAGCTTCACTGAACGATTCATTTGTTAACCTATATTTCTGTGCATGTAACTCATCACATACATTAATTTGTGGACCATAATCAGACATGGATCAAATCTCCAAGTTTAGGCTCTTTATAATTAGGACCTTTAGTAACCTTACCGTCTTGACGGTATACTGGTTTACCATCATAACCAAGCTTCGACATATTAGAATCATGTACCCTATTAAAAGCGGGAGTAAAACTATTAGCAATGGGATTAAAGCTAACGATAGTGCCTGATAAAACATATTGTAAATCAGCAAGCTCTTTTAATAGGTTTGCCCACTGCTCCTTGGTTCCTTTCTTACCTCTAATTATTTCCATTTCAATAACATCCAATGCTTCTACAACTTCATCAAACTCTTCACGTAGTAGACTTCTACGTAGTTTAATTAAAGAAGTACGAGGCTGACTCTCAACATCTAACCCCATAGCATTATGGAATCTAGCTACTAACTGTTCTCTAGTGGTATGTTTCATCTGTATCCTCAACTTCCTCTATAACTAAATCACATGCTTGTTTAACGGATTCAATAATAATTGCAGCTGCAGCTATTAAGAAGTTTCTTAATTCTGGTGACTGTACTGTATCCGCAGTTTGTATTAAAGGGATTAATAAGCTAAACCTATTAACAACTAGATCAGGATTAAATGTCGTTATACTCTTGTTTGTTGGCATATCTAATCCGTTCTTTTCTAATAACTCGTTTACTTTCTTGTCTATTGTAGACATTTTTCTTGTCTTTTACAATACGTTTATGATACTTTGGAGTGTGTAAATCCCTAGCAATATCATTACGTTTCCTCCTCATATCCTGTCTCATGTATGTACGTTTCATTTTCTTTAAACTCTATACCTAAATCTGCACAAAGCTCATCGAATCTTTCTAGATTATTATACACTTGTTCTGAGAAATTGTCAAGGATATCTTCTATGGATAATTCTAATCTTTCTACAACTTCAACAGCAGTATATCTATCAACGATGAGTAGCCTTAGTTCTTCTGGTAGTTCCTCTTGACTTATCATTGGCATACTCCTTTCTTAAAGACTCAAGAGAAACAAATTGAAGATCATATGTTCCCTTTTCTACTTGTCTTTTTATTATAACCCCTGACCACCAGAGATTTTCAGATTGTGGATTGTTCCATCCACTTGCGTAGTCTAGATAACACCCACCTACTAGGCTCATGATCCTATCACCAGCTGCATTGGTATCACTAGCAAAGTCTAAAGTATGTGTATGCCCTGCAGTACAAGACATGTGTTGTTTATTAAGTAAAGACTTAGCTGGATTTTCACCACCAACAGGACGACCCATAACACCACTTGTAAAGTAGTGAGAGTAAGCTATCCCATCTATAACTACAGGCTGTAGAAAATTGTACACTTCCCATTTATAATCTTTTAATTTAAAATCATCTATACTTATTGTTCCATCTAGTATAGCATCAGAACTAATAGCCCTATTAACTCTTTCTTCATGATTACCTAGAGTAAATACAAACCTAGGTTTCTTTTTCTTAGCTTTTTGAATAGGCGTAAACATACGTTCTTGAGCATCTAAGGCAGCTTCGATATCCTTCTTATACCGCCGTCCTTCAAAACCCTTTGTGCCTTTATCATATGTACAAAGACTAGGCATGTCTGCCATGTCACCTAGATTAATAACTGTATCAGGTTTAAGGTCTACAATCAATTTACCTAACCATTCAAACCTATTGTTGTTATAATCAGGATGAGCATGTTGATCTGGTATAACTAAATGCGTTGTCATGTCTCTTCCTTTATCCACTCTTGAGGAATATCTTTATCAGCGTAAAGAAATCCATGTTTAATACACCAATCTCTATATGTTGATTTACTTTTCTTATATAGTTTTGATTTAGAATTACTAAATACAAATCTAATATCAAGATCAGGGTGCTGATCTTTAACTAGTATATGTTTCTTTCTATCTGAACTATTAAACAATCCTTTCACTTCAATTATTATACCATTAGGTAGAATAAAATCTGGTGTATACATATGAGGAGTAGCTGGTTTAATATATTTTATTTTAAGAGTTTCATATTTAGCTTTAATTTTTTGTTGCTTTAAAGAATCTCCTACTTTCTTTTCTAAACCACTCCGATATTTACCCCAAGATTTTAATCGTTTGTATTGCACTGGTCTGTCTCCTTAATCAATTGATTTAAGTACCATTGTGCTTTCTCTAAGTCTTGTTTAGGATGCCCTTTATACCTATATCTCCACATGTATTTTAAAGTATTTCCTTTAAGATACCCTTGGTATTCTTCATCAGTCATACTAGCTTTAATTGCTTCAATACATTCAATACCATGTTTATTATAATGTGGTGGGTTATTAACTATATCTTCAATAGATTTAGGTAAAGGTATAGGGTTATTTTTCATACTATTTCCTTTACATCTGGTGTACGTTCAACATGTGTCAACCATCTTGGCCCATTAGAATAAATAAACAAACGTAAACCTTTCCCATCATTTGCATCAGACCAACATGTATCTTTATAAGGACAATAAGAACAGTTAATATCTAGTTTCATATTACCACTCTTACCGTCAGGTATAGCATCAAAACATCTAACAGGTGTATCAGCTTCTACAATTTTCTTTAGTTCTTTTATCCTTTTAGGTACATCAATCATATCCATTTCATGCACTGGCATATAAGTGACCTTACCTAATTGTTTATCCATTACTAAGAAACCAGCTTCATTATCTTCTTCTGCATGTGCATACCCACTGACTTGAGCAATGTAACCAAACGGATCATTGTTCGATAGAGTACCCTCTTTAAACTTCTTAAACGAATAAGAAGATGCACTTTTAATGTCAATTGTAACATCATCAATCTTGCAATCAAGATGTCCTTTAATACCATCAACTTTAACTTCATGTTGTTCATGTGTTACTTTATGTCCTGCTTCTTTAGTTAAGAAAATTAACAGAGCTTCAACTATATCCCCGAATAAAAATTTAATTCTAGTGTCAGGTGTTAGTGGCTCTTTACTAGACTTATTAATTTCATGCCATGTCTGACATGAAGGCTTACCTATATTAGACATACGTAATGTATTACGATCTTCTCTTAACTTAGGTGAGAACTGTCTTTGTATTGAATATGTGACAGTTTTAATTAAATCTTCTACTGCTTTAGAAGATGGTTCAAAGCCTTTGTCTATGATATCATAGATATCTTCTACTAATGTTTCAATAGTCTTCATCGTTTCTCTCCTGATGATAGAGCCAGCCTACCGCCTCTCACTGGCACCCAAGGACATTTGTGCTAGGTATATAGCTACCTTGGCCCATAATATTTATTTACTCGTCATCAAAGTCTTCATCTAATACTTCATCTAACTCTGAGACTTCTTCATCATCCCAATCTTCATTGTCTTCAGCAATATAACGAGTAAGATCAGTAACTTGAAGCTTATTTACTCCAAGACTAATACCAGTTTTACCTTTGAATTTCCATTCATAGGAATTAACTTTAACTTTAGCCTTAGTTCCATTACCTACTTCACCCGGATCAACAGAATCTATACCAGATTTAAAGACAACTTTAATAGGGTAGTTAGACTTACCAGTAACAAAAGACTTACGATCAGGATAGTCTTCATTCTTACGTGGATCAGTCTTAACATTAATCCCCATACTCTCAAGGGTTTTTACTGCTTGCTTATCTAGCAAACCTAAATCAACCTGATACTTGCCAGACATATCATTCTTAGTAGCAAGGTTAGGCCAGAAGAGGGTTGCTTCGACAATAGCTGATTTGATAGTAGCCATATTTTTACTCCTCATAATGGATGTTATCAAATGTTACAAATATTATATATGATACTGAATTTCTTGTCAAGTATATTAATGAGTCTCTGCCCAATTTATACCTGTCCTATACTCAGCATCAAGAGGAACGTTAAGATTCAACCGTTCCCCTGCCTCTATGATAGATTGTTTAACTAATTCTCCTACTTCATCCGCATGTTCCTTTCTAACTTCTATTTGAAATTCATCGTGTACTACAGCTACTTGTTTAGCATCCAGTTTCTTTTTCTTAATCCAACTGTGCCATAGTACCATAGCATACTTCATTATGACAGCTTCACCACCTTGAAGATAACAACTTAAGGCGAAGTGTTCTGATTTGATTTCGATGTGTCTTCCATCGAGTCCAACCATGTAACCAAGTCTAGCTGCTCTGGCTGCTTGTTGTTTGAGCTTGGAAAGGGCAGGGAGAGAAGATAAGAAAGTCTCTTTAACTCTACGTCCATCTGATGCATCTCCTCCTGTAATAAGCCCAACCTTCTCATCGCCAGCACCAAGTAACCACGCATAGATGAAAGTCTTTGCGATGTCTCTGTTACTCCATTGTCTTCTTTCATCGTTCCATACTCCTTTATCTATACCCATTGCTTCTAAATTTTTAGAATGGATATCACCATTAACAACTTCATGAGTATACTCTGGATCATTCATATAATGGGAGAGTATACGTAACTGGATACCTGATGCATCACAACCTAACAATAGGTGAGTGTCTGGATTACTTACCGTAAAACACGAACGACATACTTCACCATACGCCGAATTAATTGAGGGTATATTAGCCATGTTAGGGGAATTGTGAGACATCCTATGAGTAACAGCACCAACACTAAAACAAGAGCCATGTACTCTGTTATCAGTTCCAAGAGCATCTAACCATCCTTCTATTTCTTTTGCTCTAGATACGAGCATTGCATATGTACCAAGATGCCTCAGTTCTTGAGGAGCATCTGGTTTAATAGTCTCTAAATTCTCTTCGCATAATTTCCAAGAGAATCTAGAGCGTTCATCTAACTCTTCTTGAGTTATTAAACCTTTAATCTTTTTCTCTAAAAGTTTTCTATACGTCTGTGTACGTATGACAGGCGACCAGTGTGGTTCAAGTCTACGTACTTTTTGTTTAGGTGATTTAAGATTAAACTCTTCCCATTCTATAGAAGAAAAGCAACCACCTATAGTAGATAGATCATACTGTTTTAACCCAACAGTAGATATATCTCCATTCTTTTTATACTTAGGTGTGACTACCTTAATAAATCTAGGTAAAGGTGGGGCAGACCGTAGTATAATTTGTTCTAACTTATTAGCTTTACCTGTGATATGGGCGAGAAGCTTATGTGCCTTCTCAACATTAAGAGCAAAACCAAATTCATTCTGATTCTCTAGCAAGTGTTGCGAGATATGCTCTAGCTTCTTTGCTTGTTCTGCTCCTTGCTTCCCGCCTTCTAACTTTAAAGCAACAGCTACCTTATATGTTAACTCAACATCATTAATACAATACTCTAACATATCCTCACTGTATTCAGTAAAGTCTTTATGAGGTAGCTTGGGAAAACCTAGACGTTCTCCCCATGCCTTAAGTGAGTGACCCCCTTGACGCCCATACTTTTGTAGTCTGGATAACAAGAGAGTATCAGTAACACGAGATGGTTTAATACGTATGCCAAGAACTTTCTTTAGGACACGTAGATCATAACCTACAAAGTTATGTCCAATCCAATGATCTACTGTTTCACTAAACTCTTTGAACTCTTCGATAGTATCTGGTGTCCATTGGTATATCTCACCAGTATTCCAATCCTTACATACGATGCACCAAATCGTATCCACATTAGGTAGTAAGCCATCTGTTTCTATATCACAGATAACAGTGCGTTTAGGCATCATCAATCTCCTTAATCTCTATGTCCATACATTTCTGCATTAGCACCATGTCTTACACGACAACCTAATCCTCCTTCATCACAGTTAGGGTAGGATGCACAACCAAGATGTTCATCATAGTCATCGTCATCATCATCATCAACAAGAACAAGATCATCACCATCGTAACGTTCCCAAGGTTTGCCTAGTTCTATCCACTTTCCAAATAAACAAATGGCATATCCTCTAGGATTATCGTAGACAATACTGAAGAGCGCACTACGGAAACCATATTCACTCCATGCAAATAGGTAAAAGCCATAGTCAATCTCATCATAATCATCACCCATAAATACAATATGGATCGGTGAAATATTTTTAATCATCATTAATCTCCTTATATCTTACACAATTCACAAGAGCCTTGATCTGTATCATACATCTCATACTTAGTACCCGTATCTTTTTCAAGCTGTTGTATGATCTTTAAACGTTCTTGCCCTACTTCAGTAGCTAACATACGTGTCTGTACTTTCTTATTAGCTAACATACAAGGGTAACAACCTACTCTATCATTGGTACCTTCATCATATAAAGGATTTCTTTTAACTTTATTATCTTTTAAGTATTGAAAGACTTCATCTTCAGACCAATCTACAATAGGTAGTCTTACTTTAATAGTAGCTTTAAGCTTCTTGTTATACCTTCTAGGAAAGACATCTTCCATATCATAAACATCTAACCCTGTCATATCTCCATACTTCTTAGCCCTCTGTCCACTCTCTTGAGTTCTCATACCAAACCAAAACTCATAGATAGTTTCACCATCATATACATTATCTTTATAAAAATCTTTTAAAGCATATTGTTTAAGGTGAGTAGTACAAAACCTACCTAACCCAAAAGGAAATCTTCCTTGTGCTTTAATTAGTTCAGGTAAAGTGGTAGCTTTCTTACCATCTCTACGTTTACCACCTTGTGTATGATGTATCTTTATCTTTAATCTTTTCTCTAAGTATTCTAAATACTCATAAGTTAGAGGGTGTTCCCATCCTGTATCATTAAAGACAGGAACAATATTACTCTTAGGATTACTATTCAAAGCTAAAACTAAAGAAGCTGTGCTATCTTTACCACCACTCATAGGTACTAAGATACTATTAGTAGTCTTAATATCAGTTAATAATCCCATCATCAATCTCCGTTTCTATTTCACTTAAGCGACCAGTGAGTTCATCATAGTAGACTTGACATGCAACTCCTGTTCTCCCACAAAAACGGTTCTTAACCACCCGAATCGTTGTGGTATTGGCTTCGATTGCATCGTCTGCTTGTCCATTCCTTTCCAATCCAATGACGATGTTGGATAGCTGTCCGATTCCAGCAGTGCCTCGTATGTCAGAGAGGCTTGTCGTACCTCCTTCTTCGAGAGGTTTACCGGCTTGTCTCTTTGTGTGTGCAACCATACAAAGGTGGATGTCGAGTTCAACAGTAAGGGCTTTGAGTTTGTGAGCGATCTCATCTAACATTTTCCTTTCATCACCACTCTGATCCGATACCATAAAGCTAATGTGATCCAAGATTATAATCTTACAGTCACATCCTTTAGCAAAGTATGTTATCTTATCACATATATAATCTACTGAATTATCTTTCCATGAATCAGATAAGGTATGTAATCTACCACTACCCCATACTCTGTCATTACTATCAGACATCTCTTGTTCTGTATAGTGTGTATCAGGTAGGTGTATAGGTTTCCTAAGATCAAGACTAATCATACCTCTACCTGTTTCCCAACCTGTCTCTTCAAGAAACAATAACCCAATGTTAAGATCAGTAGTCTTTAAGGTATGGTAAGCTATCTCTCTAGCTATGCTAGTCTTACCTGAACCGGAGCCAGCGATTAAAGTAATCATCTCACTCATTCTGATACCATATGTTTTCTTATTAAGACCTTCCCAAGGAAACATAACAGCAGCTTCAGCCCTAGGTTTCTTAATAATCTCCCACATAGTAGCAGCATCAGAGATAACATCGTCTGGTTTGTATTGCTCTGCTCTCCACCATAGAGCAACAAACTTTTCATGTTCATTATTCTCTAGGTATTCACCAACATCATTACGTTTTAAGTTAACAATCTTAGCTTTCTTAGGGAACAAAGAAGCTACAGCTTTAGCTGCTTTCTTCCCTGATTCATCATTATCAAAGGCGATGATGATATTCTCATAGCTATCAAGCCATTCAAACTCACGCTTACAGTCCTTATAAGCGGCAGTAGATGAGCGTACCCCTACTGTAGGCCACTTAGAACCCATCATTTGATACGCAGCCATCGTATCAATTTCACCTTCACATAATGTAATGTACTTACCTTTACTAGAGAACTCAGACTGTCCAAAGAGAGAAGCTTTAGCTATAGGTCCTCTAGTTTCAAAAGATTTAGTACCTTTACGTATCTTAAACGCTATCACATCACCATCCCTACTGGTATAGGGATAGTAATGCTCATCAATGATACCTCTCTCCAATTTAAATCGTACTTTGTAATGCCTTACTGTTTCAGCATCTATATTACGTTCTTTAATTGGGCCAACTTTAGTATCATTAAGGTCAACGTCTAATTTGGTAGATGTTTTTAATGCTACCACGTTAGATTCCTTTCCTGTTCTACTGCCATGATCATAGGTTTCACAAGAGAAACAAAAGAAATGCCCATCATCGAACTCAGTATATGCATCACTGCTGTCACAATGTGGGCAAGGTCCTCGTCCTATTGCTTTACTATTATTATGGGTGTTACTCCAAGACATACTGTTCAAACTCCCCTAATTGAGAGTCAAGAAGGGCATCCTCTTGAACAATATCATTTACTACTGATGTACATTTAGTACATGGTTCAAGCTGACTATCCTTAAGCACAACTTCATGTGCTTCCAAGATTGTATCACAGATATAACATCTAGCCATAGTAATATACTCCTTTAGTTACAACTGTTATCATTGATAGCATCTTCATACCCTTGTTCCCACTCAGAATGATTATGTTCATCATGCTCAGAGAAACATGAGTAAGGATTATCATCTCCTTCATCGTTTAAGTAAGCATCATAACCTTCCTCGTATGGTGTCTTTATGTGAACACTTTTATTGGACAAGGTATCTTCTGTCCCATCTTTATGTTCACCAATGACAACATATTTACAGCATCTACCTTTACTATTGTCATAGTCCACTGGTATAGATACCACATCAGCAGGATTAATCTTAATAATCATAGTGTGTCCATCATGGCCCCACATCTCATTAAGATAATTGATAGAACAAAAGTGCAACCCTGCTGAACAAGTCTGATTAGGATCATCCATCACTTGATTACGTGCCATCTCACAGGTAGCACCAATCGAATTATCAAACTTATTACTATGCTTATCACGATAGTTCTCATTAACATTCTTATATGCTAAGAAGAATCCATCAGGTGTAATAGGTAGGTTGTTACACTCTAGGAAACGATACAACTCTTGGATTGCACGGCTACTAGGATTCTCCATAAGGTTCTCTAAGAATTTAACCATAGGATTAACATCGAATCCATCACGAATCATAGCTGATATACGTTTAGTCAATGAGTTATGTAAAGGTGTATCGTTCCAATATACAACACCACCCTTAACATAAACATGTCCTTCACCAAAAGTATTAACAACAACAGCAGCATCAGCTAGCTTAATAGCTTCAACATAATCCCCTTCTTTCAAAGCTTGCTTTACTTTATCAAAAGCAAGATGAGAAACAGGAACAGTTAGTGTATCAGTATCAGTAACAATAGTGATAACACTGGATGTCACCAAGTGACCTTGATAGTTACGAGACATTACAATACTCCTTTAATTTAATGTACTCTTCTACGTGTTTGACCATCTCGTTTGAATCACGTGTATCAATTAGATTCAAGAGAGGGTATCTATGGAAGAACTTAGATGTAAGTTCCTCTTCCTTAGATTCATAATAAGAATAGTGCAGTTTATTACTTACTAAACTTTGTATCTCTCTACATCCTTGGAATGACATGAAGATATCTTTATTATAAAGTTTATAATACTGATCTATTCTCTTCTTAATAACATTATAGTAACTCATTTCTATGTCAATGTCAAGCTCTAATAATTTTCTTTCTTTAGAATATAACTCATTACAAATAGAAAGATAATTATACTTAGCTTTGTCAAGCATAGATGTGCCTTCATCTACAGTTTTAAATATTAATTCAATGGCTTCATCTATATGCATAAAGTTAGGATGGTCTTTCATTAAGTTTTTATGTGATCCCGGTGCACCATATACTCTAGTATCTTTAGGGATTACTTCCCATCTAAGTAATGCTTGGTGAATCTTATATAAACCTTCTGATTTATGTACATATTTACTTGAATCAAATGATCTACTCCTTACATCAACCCAGATACCTCGTGTAGTATTCAAGTCTACATCTGGGCAATCATTCCACCACATATACTCTTCCCATACTAAACGGTCAGATAAGATTAAAGCTTTGGCTAACTTACGTGTACTTACACTGGCACTCCGTTGTATCTTATAATCAGGGACAACATCATCAAACAAATCTACATCTGTATACCCATAGATATCTAACAACCAATCTCTTAACTCTTGTTCAGTATCATCTGTACACCACCATAACTTTAAATCATAGTTAGAATAATTATCATCCATATATTTAAGACAACGAGAAGGTACTTTCTTAGTTCCTTCTTTAATAATTAAAGTTAGTTCTTCATTAGTATTTAATCCAACTTTTAGTTTATTATAATAAATACTAGTGTTATTTGTTGTCTTTATTTCTGTATAATCTTTTATAATTATTGACTTGTATCTCCATCTATAACGAGGAATAGTAGTAACTTTATCCGCAGGACAATCAATCATTAATTGAGTATTTAATTCTACTCTTCCTATTGTATTATCAACTGTATAATAATACTCAGAATTATCAGAACCTATTGATCTCATTAGGTTTTTTAATTCACTATACTTTTTTATAGCATCATATAAAGTAGGTTGTTCATCTAATAATTCTTGGAAATCTTGAACCATAATTTCTATAATCTCATCAATACAACTGCGTATTAATTGTATAGATTTCTCATTATATATTAATGCTTCTCTTGATAAAGGTAATGGAATACTTCCAATAGGAAGATGAATATGTAATTCATTATTTAACATAGAACTATATGAATCACTATATGATTCTTGTATTTGATTGGAATCAATAGGATACCAAAGATTACCCATGATTATTTTAGCTGTAGTTTTATTATACCCGGAATCCTTATTCATTTCTAATCCCCAAGTATCTCCACTAAATGAGTAATCAAACTCATCCCAATCAACAGGAACATTACACTCAGGTTTAGGATTAAAAAACATTAGAGCTTGAGGTAGTTTCTCATGTACTAAAGTAAAGTCTTTAGACTCTACTGGTACACGTATTTCAAATCCATTACATACACTGGTATCAAGAAGACGCTCAGATAATAGAACTAACTGTGCACTATCATCCTCATCTTTAAAGGCACTGAATGAATACTCCGTACCATTCCACCTACTAATCAAAGTATACTGATCAGTAACAGTAAAGGGTACCTTCATACCTATACCCATACCACCTACTGCATCGTTGTTGTGATCCTTAGTACTGCTACCAATACCAGCAGCATAAGTGATAACATCTTCCTTCGATAAACCTATGCCGTCATCAATGATTGACATCCAAGGTTCTATATCAGTAGGACAATGCACTCTAAAGTTAGGGTCAACATCACTAGCATTTTGTGCTAGCTCTCTCCACACTGCTAAGTATGGGTCTTGATAAGCTTTATTCAAGATGAGTGCAATAAGTTTACCACCATCATCAATACGAAAACTCTGCTTTTCCAATAGGTTAGCAGAGTCTACTTCATTTGAGTTATCAAGTAGTACCTTCATACTTTACCTCCATTTATTAAATCAAAGGTTAGATTCTGAATCTTAGATAACTGATTAACATCACATAACTTCAGGTGTGCTATAATAAATTCAAATCTAAGCTCATGTTTAAACTCACTAGACATTGTATCATCTAATGCTATCTGTTGTTGATAGCAAGCATGATCCACTGCATTGTCCAGTGTAACATCCATGTTATCTTCCATAAATATTATGGCTGTGTTGTCTAAATCTTCCCACTGATCTAGATATAATGCTTTGTTACTCATACTAACTCCTTCAATTCCACTTCTTGAATGTCTGTTTCAATGTCGATGAATAAATCATCATTCTTCCATCTTACATTAGCATCTTTTACAGAGATATTAAATTTCTGAGAGATAGAAGCTAATACTATTCTTACTATTGCTTCCTGATCAAGGACTATATGGTTAACAGTAGTCGAACGCATAGATACATAATCATTCATTGTCATCATCCTTCATTAAGATCATTACAAATTTAAAACTCACCCATACTGCATAAGCAAAGGCAAGATACACAACGATAGTAACACTAGCAAGGATTAAGTCAAGCATTATTGTAGACACACTCACCTCCAATCAATCAAGAGTAACGTCATAAACACACCGACTAGAAGCAAGACTAGCTTCAAGTCCTCCTCAAATTTATCATTAGGATACTCATCCATAATAATTTTCCTTAATTAATCTCATCATACCACAGGAATCTATTTCCCATAGCATTACCTCTACATCTCCTCGTTCTACTCTCTCTTGGAATACAGAGAGAGCCTTTTCACGGGCAACCATACGATCCTCTCCATAAGTAGGTTCAGTCGTAAAAGGAGAGGTTGCGGTGTTGTTATCTATGAAACCCTCAACCGAATAACTATATACATACATGATACACCTCACTTATATCAAGATCAAAGAGTAGATGCCGCCTTTAATTCTTTGCAGTCAGGTCTGCCATGCACTTCGGGAAGCAACGGACTCTGTCTTCCCTGCATCTCTCACTATGCTTCACCATAGACAAAGTAGGGAGCATACTCTGTCACTTTTTACGGTGTTACAGTTACAACAATATTAATTCTCCTTACCTGTGGTGATAGCGTTTCTGTACCAATCAGAGATGTTGCTTCTAATCGCCCTATATAGAATCAAGAGGTCCATGCGTTGTTGCCAAAGGACATGCGCTCACCTTATTCAGGCTCCCCTTTACAACACCTCAAATTGATACAGACTCACTTAGTTGCACTGGTTCATACTCTCAATGAGACTGTGACGTGGATTAAAACTAACTTAAGCTGCTAACACCACACGTGGTGCTTTAGCTCTCACAAACGCCAACGTATCCTCAACGGCCTTAGTAGCTGTTGGATCACTAGCTTTCTTACGGTTCTCATTCTGATACCGCTTAACAATCTTATGAATGTCGGTGAAGAACTCATCCTCACCAAACAGTTCAGCTTCCTGCTCAATCTTCACAGTATTCCAGAAGTTCTCAGAAAATGCTGCCTCAAGATCGACACTAGGCTTACCTTGTGCCTCACTATGGCGAACAAGCTTAAGAGCTTCCTTATCCCACACTTGGTCAGTGTACTTCTCAACCCATTTCACAAAGGCACTAGCACCAACGCCAGCTTGAGTACGCAATGCACCCAACACCTCATTCAATGGACCATGATCACCACACTTGTCATAGTGGAAGATACCAAACTTAGCAGCATCCCACACATTAGCCTTACCTTGGCGTAATTGCTTAACACCCGTGGCTAACGTCTTACGAAACTGCTCAAGGGTTTTAACTTTCATTTTAGCCATGACGATTATCTCCTATCAGGCAAACGTCACAGCCTCATTGAAAGTATGAGGGGTATATAGATATAAGCCTTACCATCGTACTTATTATGCAACATTATCACATCATCGTAGCTCACTCAGTTTACACTGGTCGCGTGAACATTCTCAGCCGACGTGAACCGTAACTACCAAAAGGTAATCGTAGTCACAAAAGTAACTACCACACAAGCCAATCAGAACCTCACTCACAGAGAGGTTGGCAAGTTTACCACAGTCGCGCGGTGCTTTGCAGGGTTGTCAATCCCGCTCACACTCACTCATTGCTTGGATTTACACGGCATATTGCAGCCGTCACCAGCTTATATCAATTCATCACGGGCATAAGTAGCCCTCAAATACCCCTAGCAGGACTAGGGATATTTAAGTGTCACTTAGCTACGCGCTTAGATACACGTTGCTCACGACGTATGCGAGCGTTAGTTTTCCAGTCCCATTCCCACAAGCGCGAGGGTTTACCTACAGGCAAAACTAGCCTGCTAGGATGTATGCAGGACAGCACATTATGTGCCATGCCTAGCTCATCCTTACGACGGGCAACAATAGCACCGTCTGGCATTAGCCACAACCCATTCTTACGAATTAGGCGCAGCTGTTCCCGTTCGCGCTTGCCATAGCGTTTTCTTGCCATAACAAGCCCTTTCATAAATGGCGGCGTATAATCACGCATCTGCCATGATGCACATTAGCATGGGGATAACTTTTTATCTACAAAAAAAACACTTTTTAGATATTTTTTATTCTTTAATGATATCAATAACTTATGAGGTATTTTAGAATTATTCTAATGTATCTGTGGATAACTTTGTGGATAAGTATAAAGAATAAATGGCATGGTTATTGCATAGGATTTGAAAGGGATATTTGTTGGCATGATTATTGCATAAGATAATCTTGGCATAATTCTTGCATATCAAATAGTTGGGGTAATGTTGGCATAGTTCTTGCATGAGATCGGGACAATCTATCGAGACATAATGTTGGCATGGTGTTTGCATTATGCAATTTTCATGCCAGCAATCTAAATAGTTCTAGGCTATGGCTTGATAGCTAATGTCTATGTGTAATGTTATAACATAACAGACAGGGGAGGTATAGGGGTGTGGCCCCTCTGACGTCCTTCTTCTTTTACCCTGAAAATATCTCATAGAAATTCGGCCTATATAGATTAATCTTGACAAGGTAAATATTATATGATATTATATTATAATTATATAGATAACAGTATATTTATTCTTTTTTATATTTAAAATAAATAATAACTTTAGAGTTATCTACATAGTCGGCAGATGTAGACCTTGTTCTCGCTCTACATAGAAACTTATTGACATTTAAAGGTATTTCTGATATAATAGGGGTATAATAATTACTTTTATTTAAGGAGCTATCTTATGAAGAAGATTTTTGTTTTTCTTCTATTAATAGGTGTTCTTCTATACCCGACTACTATTAACGCAGAAAATAAAAACAAAGATTATTATAAAGTAGGAGATATTATACCAGCTGCTTATGTTTGCAGAGACTTGGACCGAATGTTAAAGATTGCAGAGGTAGATGTCCAGAACTCTGCTAAAGTTAAAAACATTATGCGTTTAATGTTTCAAACCAATATCTGTATTATGTTTCCTAAAGTTATAAATAGTAAAATTAAAGCAATTGTGTTATCTTATAGAGATTCAGAACAAAGAAAATCATATCTTCTTGAACTTGAAAGTAAATTAGGTATTCCTGTTTATATCTGGTATATGGACCCAATAGTTAAATCAAAGGTAAAAGTATGACCCTACGTTACCCTCATTTAAAATCTGAATTTAAAGATGCAATGAATAGGTATAAGACTCAATCTCTATTTAGAGAATTCTATATAGCAGATATAGAACCTGTTTATTGTCTATCTGAAGAAGACCCTAAAGGAAAACTACCTAGTCTAAAAAAACTATACATGGAGATAGCTGATCCAACTGAATATGAATTTGCTATGCAAGCTTTTGGTTCTTGGAAACATTGGCTTAAGATTAAATCAGCTAAAGTAATACAGCCTTGGATAGAAGATTGGCCTATGGAGTTAGAAGTTAAGATACGCTCTGAAGGTATAAGGAAAGTTATTCAAGAATCCAGTTCAGGTAAATCTACATTTAATGCAGCAAAGTACTTAGCTAATGGAGAGTGGAACAAAGCATCTAAACGTGGTAGGCCATCAAAAGAGGAGATAGAACGTGAACGTAAGATAGCTGCCAAGCTTGATGCTGAGTTCTCTGAAGATGCACAACGTATTGGTCTTAGAGTAATCAAAGGAGATAAAGAAGATGGCGGGTGATGCTAAAGGAAATATAAATAAAAAAGGATACGGTAAGACTTCTAAAAAAATTAAAAAGAAAAAGAAAAAGTAAGGATGTCTTCAATAGATGAGATACGTGAAGCAGCTGAATCTGATTTAATTTCTTTTATTCGTCTGATAGCACCACAGACTGTACTAGGTTCAGTACACACAGAACTTTGTAGGTGGTGGACTAGACAAGAAGCTAAACAGTTTCAATTAACTCTTCTTCCTCGGGACCATCAAAAGTCTCGTATGGTAGCGTATAGAGTTGCTTGGTATCTTACTAAACATCCTGATCATAGAGTCTTATACATTTCTAGTACAGCTAACTTAGCAGAGAAACAATTAAAGTTTATTAAAGATATACTTACTTCAAAAATATACAGGAGGTATTGGCCTGATCATGTTATCCCTGAAGAAGGCAAAAGAGAGAAGTGGACAAATACTGAAATCTCATTGGACCATCCTCTCAGAAAAATGGAAGGAGTCCGTGACCCTTCTGTATTCACTGCTGGTCTTACAACTTCTATTACCGGTCTTCATTGTGATGTGGCTGTTATGGACGACGTGGTGGTATACGAGAACGCATATACTGAAGAAGGGAGAGCCAAAGTCAAATCCCAATATTCCCTCTTAAGTTCTATTGAAGGAGCAGATGCTCAAGAGTGGGTTGTAGGAACACGTTACCATGCTAAAGATTTGTATAATGATCTAACAGAAATGCAAGAAGAACTATATGATGAAGCAGGAAATGTAACTGATTATGAACCTATTTATGAGAAGTTTGAGAAACAAGTAGAAGATAGTGGAGATGGTACAGGAGAGTTCTGTTGGCCTAGGCAAAGACGAGATGATGGTAAATGGTTTGGGTTTGATCGTAAGATACTGTCACAGAAACGTGGTAAGTATTTAGATAAGACTCAGTTCTTTGCACAGTACTACAACAATCCTAATAATCCAGATGGTCTTGGGATATCTTCTGACAAGTTTCAATACTACGATAAATCATATTTAACTAGAAGTAATGGAGTATGGTACTTTAGAGGTGAAAGGTTAAATGTTTTTGCAGCTATTGACTTTGCATTTTCATTAACTAAAAAAGCTGACAGTACTGCTATAGTGGTTATAGGTATAGATAGTAATGGAAACTACTATGTCTTGGATATTGAACGTTTTAAGACAGATCGTATTAGAGACTACTACGATGCTATTCTTCGACAGCATGTTAAGTGGGACTTCCGTAAGCTTAGAGCAGAAGTCACAGCAGCACAGAAAGCAATTGTACAAGAATTAAAAACTTCGTATATTCGACCAAATGGATTGGCGTTAGCAATAGATGAACACAGTCCTACAAGACACAGTGGTTCTAAAGAAGAAAGGATAAGGGCTGTTCTTGAACCACGGTATGACAACCTGAGTATCTGGCATTACCACGGAGGTAACTGTCAAATATTAGAAGATGAATTAATGCAAGAGTTTCCACCGCATGATGATATAAAAGATGCTCTTGCATGTGCTATTGACATTGCTGTAATGCCTAGCAAATCATTAGCTAACTCTAGAACAAATGTTAATAATATTATTTACAATACTAGATTTGGAGGGGTGGCAGCACGTTATGGCTAAAAGACAATACGAAGAAGTACAAGCAGGACCTCAGAGTACTAACAGGTTCATTCAGAAACCAACAATACCTACAACTGTAGTTACAGGTGCAACTACTGCTCCTGCAAAAGCACAACCTAATCTTACAGGTAAACGTAAACTTCCTGTACCAGCACCAGACGGAGATAGTCAAACTGCTGTTGATTCTACTCCATTAGATGTTACTGCTTTATCTGATAAAGAGTTAACTAATGTGGCTAAATCTGGGTTTACTGGAGGGTTTTTTGGCCCCGGAGCAATAATGACAGGAATAGCTAGTGCTGCTATTCCCGGTGCAGCTTTGCTTGTTGCGGCTGGACGTGGAGTTAATATGTATAACGCTAGACAAGAAATTAAAGCTAGATTAACAACTCCCGGTCTTAGAGAAGATGAAACGTATGCAATTGATCCTCCTGATCCCGGACCATTAAATTATGACCGTAACCCAAATATTACAGAAGCTCAAAATTTACGTGATGCAAAAAATAGACAACAATTAGAAACTTTAAATCAAGGTCCAAGTGGGGATTATGACGATAGTGTAGCTAGTACTACTATGGGAGATACTCCCGGTTCAGAATCAGGGACATACTAAATCATGGCTGGTCGTACACAAGACTTCTCAGAGTTCATAGGTACTCCTGATGCTTTAGCTGTAGCTATCTCTAATAAGTATTTAGATTATGATAAGTATCGAAGGGTATGGGTAGAAGAGAAAAAAGAATTACGTAACTATCTGTTTGCTACGGATACATCTAAGACTACCAATGCTACATTACCTTGGAAGAATTCTACTACAACTCCAAAGTTAACACAACTACGTGATAATCTTCATGCTAACTACATGGCTGCACTATTTCCTAATGATGATTGGATGTTGTGGGAAGGTGATGATGAAGATGCTGAAGCAGAAGATAAACGTAAAGTTATAGCTGCCTATATGAAGAATAAACTACGCACTAGTAACTTCATTAATATTATTAGTGCTATGGTTTATGATTTCATTGATTACGGTAATGTGTTTGGTACTTCTGAATACGTTAATGAAACACGTACAGATGAAGAGACAGGAGAAGTATACCCGGGCTATGTAGGACCTAAAGCTGTACGTATTAGTCCTTACGATATTCTAATTAATCCTACAGCCTCTTCTATTGAATACTCTCCTAAAATTATTAGAACAATTAAATCAATAGGAGAAGTTGCAGCTGATATAAAAGATCATCCTGAGTGGGGGTACTTAGACAAAGTTTTTGATGGAGTAGTTAATACTCGTAGAAACTTTTCAGGTATGTCTGTTAATGATTTTAATAAAACAGAAGGATATCAAATTGATGGTTTTGGGAATATTGTTGACTATTATAATTCCGGTTATATTGAGCTTCTAGAACTACAAGGTGATATATACGATATGGAGAAAGGAGAACTCCTTAAGAATCGTATTATAACTATTTGTGATAGACAAAAGATTATTCGTAATATCCCTAATCCTAGTTGGCGTGGGAATAGTATACGTCATGCAGGATGGAGACTACGTCCTGATAATCTATACGCTATGGGACCACTGGATAACCTAGTAGGTATGCAGTATAGGATTGATCATCTTGAGAATCTTAAGGCTGATGTCTTTGATTTGATTGCCCATCCAGTAATGAAAGTTAAAGGATTTGTTGAAGACTTTAACTATGGTCCGGGAGAGAAAGTATTTGTAGGTGAAGACGGTGACGTTGATATGATCCGTCCAGATGGTACTGCTCTTAATGCTGATATGCAAATACAACTCTTAGAAAATAAAATGGAAGAGATGGCTGGTGCACCCCGTCAAGCTATGGGTATACGTACACCGGGAGAGAAAACTGCATTTGAAGTTCAGACGTTAGATAACGCAGCTTCCCGTGTCTTCCATAATAAAGTTGCTTACTTTGAAAGAAACTTCCTTGAGCCTCTTCTAAACGATATGTTAGAACTATCTAGAAGAAATATGGAGATAAGTGATGTTGTACGAGTTGTTGATGATGAGTTTGGAGCCGCTTTATTTGAAACCATTACTCCTGAAGACTTGTCTGCTAGAGGTAAGATTAGACCAGTAGGTGCTAGACACTTTGCTGCTAGAGCTAATCAATTCCAGAATCTACTTAACTTAATGAACTCTGCTGTAGGTCAAGACACTGCAGTTAATGTTCATATCTCAGGAGTAAAAACAGCACAAGTCATAGAAGAACTATTAGACATTGAGAAGTTTAATTTAGTTCAACCTAATATACGTATAGCTGAACAGTTAGATACACAACGTATGATGAACGCTGGTCAACAACAGATGCAACAAGAAGCTGCTTCGATGCAAGAAACTCAACCAACTGAAGAAGAGATAGCTTTAGCTCCTCCTGAAGAAGAAGAAGTAATTTGACAAATACCTAAAAATATGTTATAATATATGTAATTAATAAGAAAGGAAAACGAGTATATGATTACCCGTTGGTCTTCACATATTAAAGATAAAGAAAAAAGAAAAACCTTTGAAGCACAAGTTAGAAGTGCTTCAACTGTATTAGGTAGATTAACAGAAATTATTGATAGTAAAATAGATACCCTTGATTGCCCTAGTCAAACAGATTATACTGAAGCATCTTGGGCTTATCTCCAAGCAGATCGGAATGGACAACTACGATCTCTCTTGGAATTACGTAAGTTGACCGACTTATCACAGGAGGACAGTGACCATGTCTGATGTATTTGAAACTAAAGAAGTAGAAACTACAGAAGTAAAAGAACCGGGCTATCTAGAAAAAATTGTAGGAGAAGGCCAAAAGTATGCTAACGTAGAAGAGTTAGCTAAAGGGGCAATTCACGGAAACGATTATATAAATAAATTAGAAGGTGAACTTGCTGAGTTACGTGGTGAACTTGACAAAAGACTTACTGCAGAAGAAGTAGCACAGCAAATAAAAAGAGAAACGCAGGAACAACAGGCACAACTTCAAATGGCTAGGGAGAATACCACTTCTCAGTTAGACGAAGAAAGTCTATCCAAGCTTATCTCTAATACTATTGAACAGAAAGACGTTCAAAAACAAGCTGACAGTAATATTCAAGCTGTCGATAAACGTATGAAGGAACTGTATGGGGCTGACAAAGCCAAGGACATAGTACAACAGAAGGCTCAACAATTAGGAGTTCCTGTTGATAAACTTGCAGAGATTGCAGCTACTTCACCTGAAATGTTTTTTAATTCAATAGGTATATCTCAAAGTCAGAGTCAACCTACTCCGACTACTACAGTGAGTACGACAAATACTGAAGCTGTACAGACTATGAATAGTGCAACGCAAGCTGAAGAAGGAACTTGGGATTACTTTGAACAACTACGTAGAGCAAACCCAAAGGAATACTTTAAGCCAGCAACGCAACAAAAGCTATTCAAAATGAGACAAGAGAAAGGCCACGATGGCTTTTATCAAAAATAACTAACTAAGGAGTAACTACTATGGCTATGGAAACTGGTAACTCAGGGCATCTAATTCGCTCTGAGGTATGGTCTAGCCAGTTGAAGGAAGTCCTTGAGGATGAACTTCAGGCTACGACATACGTTAACTGGATGAGTGAATTCCCTGATGGGGATACTTTCACGATTCCTTCCATTGGTCAAGCGGTAACTGATAACTACAGTGAAAACTCTGCCGTTAAGTATCGTGCACTTGATACCGGTGAGTTTCAGTTCTCGATTGATCAATACAAATCTTCGGGCCACTATATTACGAACAAAGCAAAACAGGATGGTTTCTATATGAACCAACTGGTTTCTTCGTTTGTACCAAAGCAAGCTCGTGCAATTCTTGAAGCGGTTGAAGTCAAAATCATGGGGCTTGAATCGGAGCAAACTTCTGGTAATCTTAACAACATTAATGGTGCACCACACCGTTTTGTTGCTTCAGGTACGAATGAAGTCTTCACGGTTGCAGACTTTGCTAAAGCACGGTATAGCTTGAAGAAGGCTAACGTTCCTGATACGGACTTGGTTGCTATCGTTGATCCTTCGGTTGAGTACACGCTTAATACTCTTTCGAATATTACCAACGTAAGTAACAACCCACGTTGGGAAGGTATCGTCAGTGACGGTATCGCAACTGGTATGAAGTTTGTAAAGAATGTTTATGGTTTCGATGTTTACACCAGCAACTATCTCGCTGATGCAAACGAGACTGTGGACTCTGTTACAACTGCTGCTGGTAAAGCTAACATGTTCTTTTCTGCTTCAGCAGATGTACTTCCGTTTGTAGGTGCTTGGAGACAAATGCCTCAAGTTGATTCGGAGTATAACAAAGACTTCCAACGTGAAGAGTATGTTACCACGGCTCGTTACGGTGTCAAGCTATACCGTCCTGAAAACCTCGTCTGTATCCTTAGTGATACTGACCAAGTTTAAGGGAGGAACTTGATATGTCTGCTAACGAATATTGGACTAACTCCGATGGTCTCAATGTAAGGTTTGGTCTTGAAAAGGCTACGCCAAGTGTTGAGGGTATTTTGTCAACTATGGGTGATGAGCATACTGTAGTAGTCAATCTTGACTATGCTAATATTACTAGCTCAGATGCTTTGGTTTCCACCCATCCTTCAGCAGGGATACCCGATAATGTTCATATTACTTCGGCTACCCTGTACGTTAAAACTGCCTTTACGTCTGGCGGTTCTGCAACTCTAAGTATTGGCTTGTGGAACGATGATGGTGATGGTACCTTCTCAGTTAATGATGCTGATGGTATTGACGCTACTATCGCTCTCTCTGCTATTAACGCTATCGGTGAACACGTTGAGTGCGATGGTGCTTTAGTAGGAAGCAATGCAGCCTTTACTGCTGGAACTGGTGATCGTCCGTTGTTTGTTTCTGTTTCATATGGAACAGCTGCTTTCACGGCTGGTAACGCTGATCTGGTGATTAAGTATCGTCGGGCTGGTCCATAAGTCTAAAGTAATTTGGGGGGAGTTCCACGCTCTCCCCAAATTCTCTAATTACATAGGTTTCATATGACAGTTAATCACAAGGATTTAACAGGTGCATCTCTTCATGAACCTAAAGGAGTTGCCAGTGCTTCTGCTCACAATGTCTATGTAGCTAATGGTTCTGGTTCAGGTACATGGGAAAAAGTTGACAAAGACGCAATCAACACTTCAAGTATTAAAAATTTAAATCAAATAGTTCTTACCACAGATTTCAATGATATTGATAGCGCCCATTCTCATTGGGTTGTTTGTCCTTTAGCTGGTAATATAACAAAAATATATACAGTAATACATCAAGCTTTAGCTGGTTCAGATACAACAATTAGTGCTAAGATAGGGAGTACACTTGTTACAAATGGTGTTGCTACTATTACTCAATCTGGTTCAGCTATAGGGGATGTTGATGTTGCTACTCCTTCAGGGAATAATACAGTAACAGCTGGACAAGCTATTGAACTTATCAGTAATGGTGGTACTAGTACATCAAATGCAATGGCTACTGTAACTCTCTTAATGGATGTAAGCTAATGGCAAAACTTACTCTTACTGATCTTACACAACTAAGTAGTAATGAAACTAGTGCTGTTAATGCTATTAATGCTAACGGTGCATTAATTGAAACTGCACTAGAGAATACTTTAAGTAGGGACGGTACTTCTCCAAATAGCATGTCTGCTAATTTGGATATGAATAGTAAGAAACTTCTTAATGTTGCTGCTGGTACATCAAACTCAGATGGTGTTAATCTTTCTCAATTAACTGCCGCTACTGGTCAAGTTCCCGGTCTGTCTATGACAATGGAAACGACTACGACTGATGCTGATCAAGGTGCAGGAAAAGTCTGGTTCAATGCAGCAGTAGCTTCTGCTACCGTTCTATACATGGATGATGCAGATACAAATGGTGCAGATATCTCTACGTTTGTTCAGACATGGGATAACAGTAGTAATAGTTCTAGTCGAGGTTATATCTATGTAATTCAGAAAGCATCAGCAGTAAACTACGCTATCTATGAGATTGATGGTGCAGTAACAGATGCTAGTGGGTATACTAAGATACCTGTAAACTATATGATTGGTGCAGGAACTTTAGCTGATGCTGATCCTGTGACTGTTAACTTTATCAGGACAGGTGATCAACCAGCCGTACCTTCTCTAAAAATGACATGGGATAATGCTACAGCCGATTCAGATCAAGGGGCTGGTACTGTTTGGTTTAATGATGGTACAGTAAGTTCAGCTACAGTTCTTTATATAGATGATGTAGATGCTGCTGCTGGTACGTCTATTAACAGTCAAGTTGATTCATGGGATGATTCAACGAGTACGATTAAAGGAACTATCACAGTTACCAAGTCTGCTAATGCTGCTGTCTTTGCTACCTTTAACGTAACAGGTTCAGTAACATCTGCGTCCACGTATTCCAAAGTAGCAGTTACACACGTTACCAGTTCAGGATCATTTACTAATGGTGATGTAGTTTATGTACAGTTTGTACGTGCTGGTAATATAGGCAGTACAGGTGCTACAGGTAGTGGTGAAGGATTAGAATTAACATTTGAGTCTAATACTGCTGATTCTAGTCAAGGTGCTGGTAAAGTCTGGTACAATAATTCAGCAGGAAGTGCTACAGTATTTTATATAGATGATGCTGATGCAAACTCTGCTGATATTAATAGTTTTGTAGCTTCATGGGATGACTCAGGAAGTACAGTTAAAGGAAGGTTAACAGTTAAAAAACAAACCGCACCAGAAAACTTTCATATGTTTAATGTTACTGGAAGTATAACTGATGCAAGTACATATTACAAAATACCTGTATCTCATGTAACAAGTACAGGTACTATATCAGATGGGGATGCTGTATTCGTATCCTTCTCAAGAACAGGTGACAAGGGCGATACTGGTGCTACTGGTGGGGTTGGCCCTGTTGGAATCGGTCTTGCCCTAGCATTAGGAGGTTAATATGGCAGACACATTAACAGGTAAAAGTTATGTAATCACTACAACTGATGCTGCTGTATTAACAGCAGGAGGATCAGAAACTATAACTTTAATTGGAATAACTGTAGCTAATATCCATGCTACAGACGCATCTTGGGTTACAGCTAGAATTGTCAGAAATACAGGTAGCCCCGTAAGTCGGCTAGTAAGTCAAATATCTATACCTGTAAACGATAGCCTTGATCTTTTACAAGGTAAAGTTGTTTTAAACTCAGGGGATGCTTTGTGGTTAGATGCACAAGCTAATAGTACATTAGAAGCAACTCTAAGTTATCTAGTACAAACATAACGGAGTAGGTAATGGCTTTTCTTAACGGCACTGATCCCGGTTTAAGACAGACACGCACACCTACGGTTGACACGTTTGCCGCTGGCGTAGGCTTTACGGCTGGCTCATCCACCTACGTTACTCTCTCCGTAGACTGTGGAACGGAAGCCAGCTTAATCACAACCTTCGATGGTATTACCCAACATAGGGATACCTACAGCTACGACACTTCTAACCGTAGAGTAACCTTTGATGCTGCTATCCCCACAGGTGTAAGCAAGATCGAGTGTACTTACACCACAACCATCCCTGCTACGACACCAACAGATGGGAGTGTTACCCAAGCCAAGCTAGGTGGCGAGGCTGTTAATGAATCCAAATTGCAAGTTAGTAATGCACCTACTAATGGGTACTTTCTCTCGGCTCAATCTGGAAACACAGGCGGTTTGACATGGGCTGAAGCTGGTGGGGGTAAGCTTTTGCAAATCGTTCACGGAAGTAATGCATCAGTCTCTACAACAACGACTACTTTACCAAACGACGATACCAAACCCCAAAATACTGAGGGTGGGGAAGTTGTTACGGTTGCAATCACGCCAGCAAACGCAAGCAATAAACTTTTTATCACGTCCAATATCCAAATGACTAAGAATAGTGGCTCTCACGCTGGTTACATTGCTCTCTTCCAAGACACCACCGCAGATGCGTTGGCTTGTGCATGGGGTACAAGCGACACCGCTAACAACGGCAACAGTCATTCTCTAACACATGTTATGACCGCTGGAACCACAAGCGCGACAACTTTCAAGATGCGTGGCGGTTATGTAAACGCTGGAACAGTCACGTTTAATGGGGAGAGTGGGGGAGCAAAATTGAATGGCACTCTATTTTCAACAATAACAATTATGGAGATAGAAGCATGACCGTGAAACTTGAAAATATGGGAGCCATTATTGGGTGGAAACATAACCATCAAGCAGGAATGACAACCGTTGATGGTGAGATAACTGAGTTCCCCGGTGGGATACCTTCCGACAGCGACATCAATACTTGGAAAGAAGAGTATGACGCTCATGTTGCTGCAACAGAGTACCAAGGAAAACGTGCCGCTGAATATCCAAGTTTTGCAGATCAGTTTGATAAGATTTATCACGATGGCATTGATGAGTGGAAGAAGGTCATCAAAGCTGTCAAAGACAAGTACCCCAAGGGAGATTAAGAGATGGCAGCAACTAAACCCAGTGCGTCTGCACTTATCAACGCCTCTGGTACAGCCTCGTCTAGCACTTATCTAAGGGGAGACAATGCGTGGGCTGAAGCTGGTGGTGGGAAGCTGATTTCAAGAAAATATGCATCCTATGCAACATATACGAGTACGACGAGTGTGATTCCGATGGACGACACCATTCCACAAATCACCGAAGGTGTGCAGATAATGACCGTTACCACGGATACACTAGCCAGTTCCAGTAATAGGCTCCGCATTGCCTATGGGGGGATGTTTAATTCATCGACAACGGGATCACGTCCATCACTTGCAATTTTTGATGGGGCATCAAACGCTCTTCACGCGATTATGAAGGCTGTTACCGCCAACAACACTTACGGATTTTTCTTCCACGGAGAACACGAATACGCCCCCGGCGCAACGACAGCGAAAACCATCACTTGTCGGGCTGGAACGGACAACGCGAGCTACACTCTTTATTTTAACGGATCGAATGGAGCGAGATATTTAGGTGGCGCACAATCGTATTATTTAATTGTTGATGAGATAGAACCATGACCCATGAAGCCGTAAGAGCAGTCCATGCCAATGCCGTCACCGTTGAGACAAATGAAGACGGCAGTTTCAAAGCCTATGACAAGGATCATAAAGAGATCACCCTCGATGCTAACGCGATAGCATCAAAGGCTTCTGATCTTGCTGCCACAAATGCAATCCTTGACAAGATTATTGCGCTTGAAGCTGAGATCACACAACGGCGACAGCGCGAAGCTGGTTCTGATGATGCTGGTGGTAGTCAATCTGGGCGTGATTGGATGAAAGCACAGGAAGCTAAGATTGCTACAGAGCGAGGTAAACTATGAGTAACTTTTTAAATTTTGCTGGTAACTCTGGCGTAACCTTCAAAAACCACGGTACAGGGGGTGGCACAAGTTTCACGCTGGATAAGTCAGCTTCAACTAATTCAGTGCTACTGAGTATCGGAGGGATCATCCAGAAGCCTTCTACAGATTACACTGTCTCAGGCACAGCTATTACGACAACCTCCAGCGTTACATCAGGTGTAGAAGTCTTTAGCCTGATTATCCACGATGCTGGCAATGCCCCTGTGATTGAGGATAACAGCATTGTCACGGCTAAGATTGCTGACAATCAAGTTACTGGTGCTAAGATCGCAATGGGGTCTGATGCTGCTGGTGACATACTTTATTACAACGGCACGGACTATGTTAGATTAGCTAAAGGCACGGCTTTACAACAATTAAGAATTAACAGCGGTGCATCGGCTCCTGAGTGGGCAACGATTACAGCTTCAAATGATTACGAGTTTGTCAGTTCTGATTCTGCAAGTGGTGGGGCAAGCATCGACTTTACAAATATGGCTGACGGCTACGATTATATTTATGTGCTTCAACATATTTCAGCGGCGACAAATGCTACAGAATTTCGCATGGAAGTCGGCGTTAGCGGTCCATCATACCGCACAAGTAGCTATAAATGTCAGACGTACCATGTAACTCACTCTGATACTATTTCGTCTTATGAAGATACACACGCTCTGTTGATGGTGAATGACCAAGCCGAGGGTATGGGCGATCAAAGTGATGAAGCTATAAAAGCTGGTGAGGTTGTCCTTTACAATCCTGCCAATGCTTCAACACAGACTGCGTTTGATTTCAAATGTACGAATTATGGTGCGACTCCTCAGATTAAACAAACGTGGGGCGGCGGCTATTATACGACAGCCGAGGCCAATATTGCTTGTCGGTTTAAAACTAGCAGCGGTAACTGCACAGGGACTATACTTCAATTCAGACGCAAGCGGAGTTAAAGATGGCACAGACAACACTCGACCAACGGATGCTTGGTGTAGGCACAGCCCTAACCGACCACACAATTACTGCTTCGGATGTCATCACCTTTGCCGATGTGGGGGATTCAAATTTAACCAAAAAGGATACGCTACAAGGTGTTCTTGATTTGGCTGGTGGAGCTTGGGAATACGTTGATTCCACAAACATTACGGCAGTGTCGAATATAGCATGGACTGATATGGCATCAGGCTACGACTATCTATATGAAGTCACAAATTGTGATATAGCTTCTGACAGTCAGGGCATCTATTTTGAGTTAGGCGTAGCTGGGCCGACATATCGCACATCAGGATATCATATTATGGTTTGTGGGTTGAGAGGTCCAAGCTCATCCTCAAGCACAACGGCAGCTTCCTTAACAGATAAAGGCAATGTTCTCTATACAGGAGAAGGCACACAGTCGGACGAGCATTTATTTTTCGCGGAGATAATTTTATTAGACCCTGCAAACGCCTCCACAAAGACAACCGTCTACAGCCATAATATGTATAAAAACTATCAGGCTTATGCCTGTGCTGATTTTTCAGCAGGGTTATATGATAATGCTGCGGAAGCCCATACATCAGTAAAAATTTATCCGGGTTCTGGTAACTTTGACTCTGGCGGCACAATCCGGCGTTACCGCAGGACTAGATCATGATAGGAGACTAAAAATGGCAAGATCAGACTATACACATAAAATGGTAGACGGTAAGAGAGTTGATCTTACTGAAGAAGAAATAGACGAGTGCGTTAAGCGTGAAGAAGCATGGGAAGCTGGCAAGGCAGATCGTGCTTGGGCGGCTATTCGGGAGGAACGGGATAGACGCTTAGTTGCTACAGATTTTTATGCACTGTCAGATGTAACCTTGGCTGATAATATGAAAACGTACCGCCAAGCACTACGAG
>VTLG01010469.1_pt1 | contig 35420 bp, 48 predicted proteins | sample 4694571 | NCBI WGS metagenome assembly VTLG01 (sample SAMN12604809, study PRJNA352737) | marine metagenome | biome: ENVO:00000447; feature: ENVO:00000209|ENVO:00000569|ENVO:01000036; material: ENVO:00002151; isolation source: viral sequences binned using virsorter ...
AATCCTTTATGGACTTGGCTGTGGGTACTGGCATTCTTCATGTTAGTGAAGGTGATGCTATTAATCCAATTACTTTTTCTGCTATTCCTTTACCTCATGTAGTTCTTGATGTTGGACCGAATGATAATATAGACCATGTTTATAGAGAAAGGTCAGTTAGATATTCTGATTTGCATATTTTATTTCCAGAGCAAGAACTTTCTCAAGAGTTGACTAATTCAATTATGTCAAGACCTGATGAAAAAACAAAACTTCTTGAAGTAGTTTGTAAAGATTATTCTAAAATAAATGAAGATGCTTTTATGTATATTTGTATTGAGCTGCCAACTTTAACAGTATTAAAGCAAGAATCATTAGTTGGTACTGGTAGCAATCCTTATATATGTTTTAGATGGAATACATGTGCTGGTGAAGTTTATGGGCGAGGTCCAATATTTAACTGTTTGAGTGCAGTTAAAACTACTAACCTAACAGTAGAATCTATTTTGAATAATGCAGCAATGGCTATATCTGGCATTTATCAAATGGATGATGATGGAGTTATTAATCCAGATACAATTAACTTAGTACCGGGAACTGTTATTCCTAAAGCTCCTAACTCTGCTGGATTGCAACCAATTAAACAAGCTGGAGATTTAAACTTTACGAACTTTGTATTAAGTGACATGCGTATGAATATAAAGAAAGCTTTATATAATGATATGCTTGGTAATCCAGATAAAACACCAGCTAGTGCAACAGAGGTTGCAGAACGAATGGCTGATTTAAGTAGACGTATGGGGTCAGCATTTGGAAGATTGCAAGCAGAAATGGTGCAACCAGTATTACAAAGAGTTGTTTATATCTTAAAAAAGCAAGGAAGAATAGAAATTCCAACTTTAAATGGTCGTCAGATAAAAGTAAAATCTGTATCGCCACTTGCACAAGCACAATCAAATCAAGATATTTCAGCTATAGCTAGATGGTTAGAATTAGTTGGTAATTCATTTGGTCCTGAAACAGTTAATCTTTTGGTTAATACAGAAGAAACTGCAGCCCATCTTGCTAGAAAGTTTGGTGTACCAGACACATTAATTAGAGATTTAGAAGAACGCAAGATGTTAGTGCAGACAGCACAACAACTTGCTCAACAACAAATGATGCAACAGCAACAACAATCTATGGAAGCAATACCCAATGAACAAGCAGCTGAGTAATGACAAGGTAGTAACAAGTTCTTTTGATGGATTCCCAAGACATAAAACAGCAGAAGAAACAATAAGTTTAAATATGCACGCATTGTTTAACAGCCCTACTGGGAAAGAAGTATTAAGATATTTAAGAAGTATTACTATAGAAGCGGTACATGGTTCGGCTGTAACAGATGAAGTTCTTAGACACGCAGAAGGGTCTAGATATATCGTTGGCATCATAGAACGCAGAGTTGTTCATGGTGATAAAGTAGCAAGAGAGGAGTAAATTATGAGTGAAGAAGAAACCGAAACACAATCAACAACAGTTGCAGAACAAGTAGAAAGTAATAATACCCCTACAACCTCTACAACTCCTACAAGTGAACAGCCAGTTCAAGAAGAACAAACTGTAGATTCTATGGGAGAAAGACCATCTTGGTTGCCAGAAAAATTTAAATCAGCAGAAGATATGGCAACCTCCTATTCTCAACTTGAAGGCAAGTTAAGCCAGAAAGAAGAAGATATAAAATCAGAATTAATGAAGCAACTTGAAGCAGATGCTACTAAAGACAGACCAGATAAAAAAGGTGATTATATTTTGCCAGAAGGTATTGATGATGAGTTAGCGAAAAGTAATGAGTTGCTAGAGTGGTGGGCTGACCAATCATTTGAAAATGGTTATAGCCAAGAAGAGTTTGCTCAAGGTATTGAGATGTATAAAAAGGCTATGAATATAGGCACTACTGACCCAGAAGCTGAAATGAAAAGTCTTGGGGATAATGCTATAGAAAGAGTCCAAGCTGTAGAGTTATGGTCAAATAAATTCTTTTCACCAGAACAACATAATGAGATTGCTAGTTTATGTGCAACATCTGAAGGTGTTAAAGCTATGGAAACTGTAATGAATGCTTTAAAAAGTTCTACTTCTATTGGTGATGCTGCTCCTACTGGGCTTGCTAATGAAGATGGTTTAAGGGAAATGATGAAGGATGAAAGATATTGGAATATGGCAAAACGTGACCCAAACTATGTTCGTCAAGTAGAAGAAGGATTCCAAAAGCTTTATAATAAATGACCTACATCAAAAAAGGAGAGTTTGAGTTTAGACCATGCAAACTTTCTGATGTTGATTTGCTTGTTAATAATCTAAGAATATCAGATATAAGAGAGTGTGCTTTGGTTGGAGCATCTCCTGAAATGGCTTTAGCTGTTCCGTTTATGGAAGATGGAGCAACTGGATTTACTGTAACGCATAAAGATATTCCTATTGGAATGTGTGGGGTTACTCCTTTAGACAAGGGAATGCACACAGGTCGTATATGGTTTCTTGGTACAGATATGATTGATGAGCATTGGTTGTTTATCTATAAACATAGCAAATTAATCTTATCTTTTCTTAAAATAGATTATGATTTTGTAGAAAATTTTGTACCTCAAGACCAAATTAAAACTATAAAATGGCTTGAATCAATAGGATTTCATCAAGATGATAGGATATATTTCTTTGATTCTATCCCCTTTGTTAAACTTTTCTATTGCAATTTAGTTAATTTTGAGCAAAGAATGAGTAAGTCAAGACCCACTATGCACTAAGCGACCCTTTGGGATAATCGTGTTGAGGTGTTGAACGGACAATCAGCGACGTAATTGAAACTTAATATAAGGAGCTGAATAATGGCAAACACTATTGATACTGCCTTTATTAAACAGTTCGAGTCTGATGTTCACATGGCATATCAGCGTATGGGTTCTAAACTAAGGAATACTGTTCGTATGGTCGGCAATGTGGCTGGAAGCGTAGTACGTTTCCAAAAGATTGGAACTGGTAGTGCATCTACAAAATCGAGAAATGGTATGGTTACACCAATGGAACTTGCACACACAACTGTGGAAGCAACCATGAGTGACTACTATGCTGCTGAATATATCGACAAGTTAGATGAACTCAAAACTAATATCGACGAAAGACAAGCTGTAGCTCAATCGGCTGCTGCTGCTCTTGGTCGAAAAACTGACGAAATCTTAATCACAGCTATGGATGCTGGTGCTAACTCAACTCAAATACATGACACAGGTTCTGCTCTCGCAAAAGCTGACTTGCTTTCATTATTTGAAACTATGGGTGCAGCAGATGTTCCAGAAGATGGTGGAAGGTTTTTAGCAATGAATCCAAAAGGATTTGCTGACTTATTCTTAATTACTGAGTTCGCAAGTTCGGATTATGTTGGAGACCAAAACTTGCCTTATGCTGGGGGAATGACTATGAAGAGCTTTTTAGGCTTTAATATATTCTCTACTTCAGCTGTAACTGCTGGGAAGAATATGGCTTACCATAGTTCATCTGTAGGATTAGGAGTAAACGCTGATGTTTCTACGGAAATAAATTATGTTCCTGAGAAAGCATCCCATCTTGCAACATCTATGATGTCAATGGGTGCTGTTGTTATTGATGACAATGGTATCTATGAAGTCTTAGATAACAATTCTTAGGAGGTATTGACATGGCTTATAGTGCTAGTGGATTATCTCGATTAGCTGGTTCATCTAATTTTAACTTGTGGAGTTATGTAACTACAGATGCTATTGCTGCTGTAAACTCTGCTGGTTATTTTAATGATGCAGCAAATATGTTAGCTGTTCGAGATGTTATTATTGTTGCTGACACAAACGTTCCTACAACTAATTTTGTAACTGTTTTGTCAAATACTGGTTCTGTAGTAGATGTATCTGATGGTACAGCTATTGCTGAAACAGATGGCGACTAAATTAATTAGGAAGAGGGGAGGAAACTCCCCTCACTTATTATGGCAGTAACAAGCACAAAATCAGATTCAGCAATAGATATATGTAATAGAGGTTTAATCTTTATTGGAGCAGAACCTATTACATCTTTTGATGACGGAACAACTGAGGCTTCTGTAGCTGCAAATGTTTATGAAGATGTGGTTCAATCTTCTCTTTGTAATGCTCGGTGGAGATTTGCAACTAATCAGCAAACATTAAATAGATTAACTGATGCTCCAACAGCTAGGTATGATTTAGCATATCAGCAACCAAACGACACATTAATAATTCATGCAATAACTGTAAATGATAATCCAATAGAGTATCAGATATATGGGGATATGATTTACGCAGATACAAGTACAACAGATACAGTTGTAGCTGATTATACATTTAGACAAACAGAAGAATTTTTTCCAAGTTATTTTATTATGGCAGTAGCTTATGGTCTTGCTCAAGTGTTTGCTACATCAATAGCAAGAGATGGCTCTCTTACACAAACAATGGCAACTCTTGCTGATAGGGCTATGTTAAAAGCAAGAAGCGTAGATTCACAACAACAAACAACAAGAAAATTATTAACTGGAAGGTTTGTTCAAAATAGGAGATAGGCATGAGAAAGTTGAGAGTTCCTTTACCAAATTTCCAGTTTGGTGAAATAAGTCCTTCTCTAATTTCAAGAACAGACTCAAAGGTATATTCCAACTCAGCACAAAAAGTAGAAAACTTTTTTTTAAGAGCAGAAGGTGGAGTAATCAAAAGGTCTGGTCTTAGTAATATTTATGAGTTTGATACTACAGTTGAGAAAGCAAGCTTTACTATTACAGTATCAGATTATGCAAATATTCCAGTTGGCACTCAAATTACATTTAAAAAAAGTGATGGCACTATTATTACAGTTGAGTTTGAAACTGCTGGTGGTAGTAGTCCAAGTGCATCTATTGGCAATAAACATTTTGTTAGGTCAAACGAAGGTAACGATACTGTAGCCGATAATTTATATACTGCTATTAATGCTATATCTGGATTTACTGTAGCTAATCCTTCGGCTGCTGTCGTTACTGTTGAAAGAGATGACGTATTCTCAGGGAAAAATGTTGAGGTTACTACTACAGACACAACACGATTAGCAGTTACTAACTTCTCTACCACCTCTGTTCAGCAACATAGAATAGTTCCTTTTATATTTTCAGATGATGAAAGATATGTAATATCTCTTGAGCATTTAAAAGTAAGGGTTTTTAGAGTTGATACATCTTATAATGTAACGCTAGCGACAACGCTAACTCAAGACTCTGGTAGTGCAGCCTTGCCATTTACAAATGAAAACATACACCAATTAACTTATGCTCAATCTGGCGATACAATGTTTATTGCTCATAGTACCTTTATGGTAAGAAAACTTGTAAGGACTGGGCTTACTTCTTTTGCTGTTGAGACATATACGTTTGACCAAAACTCAGCAGATACGATAGTACACCAACCATACTTTAGTTTTCAAACTCCAGGAGTTACATTAAACCCTGATAAAACAAGTGGAACTGGTGCAGTATTTACTACAAGTTCAGCTTATTTTGATACTACTGGAGATATAGATAGTGGTAATTATCCTGACTCTAAACATATTGGTATTAATTTTAGATATAATGAATCTGAATTTATAATTACATCTGTTCAATCTGCAACACAAGCTACTGGTAATATTTATGGCACGCTTAAAAGAAGATTAAAAGTAGACTCATTTAGAACTAATGAAGGAGTTGCAACTGTAAGAGTTACGCTTGTTAAACATGGATTAGCTGCAAGTGATGCTTTTACTATAGCAGATGCTTCTGGAGTTGGAGGAATCGCAAGGTCAAATCTTAATGGTGCTAGAACTGTAGCAGAAGTTATAGATGATAATACATTTACATTTACTGCTGCAGCAAATGCTACCAGTGCTACTGCTGGAGGTGGCACACCTACTCTTGAAACCCATGCAGCAGTTACAGAATGGTCTGAACAATCTTTTTCTGCTTTAAGAGGATATCCAGCAGCAGTTGCCTTTCATCAAAATAGACTATGGTTTGGTGGAACTTCAGGACAGCCTGATGGATTATGGGCTAGTAAAACAGCTACATATTTTAACTTTGATGTTGATGAAGGTGAGGATAATGATGCTATTGATTTGACTGCAAGCATTGGTGAGATAAATACTATTCGTCATATTATATCAAATAAAGATTTGCATGTATTTACAGCAACAGATGAATTTATTGTTCCAGCATTAGAGGGTGCTGTTACTACACCGACTAATGCTTCTATAGAAAGACAAACATCTTTTGGTTCTTCTTTTCTTAGACCTTATATATATGATGGAGCTACAGTATTTGTAGATTCCTCTGGTGCTATGGTAAGAGAATTTATATTTGCTGATGCTGTGAAAGGTTATACCGGTCAACCTATCTCAACTTTATCAAGTCATTTAATTAATACTCCTATCCAAATGGCTATGCTATCTGGTGCTATTGGTAGAGCAGAAAACTATTTGTTTATTGTTGATGCTGATGGAACTCTTGCTGTGTTTAATTCTAATAGGATTGAACAAAGAGCTGGCTGGACTCAGTTTACTTCACAAGGAAGTTTCCATTCATGTTGCGTTATTGATACTCATGTGTATGCTGTGATAAAAGTGGACAAAGGTGATGGCACTAACAAATATTTTCTTTCTGAATTTAGCAATGTCTTTAATACTGATTTGGCTAAAACTTATTATGGTTCTAGTGGAGTCTTCAGCGTTAGCTCAGATTTCGCAAATGGAGCTGTGGTTGATGTGGTCAATGGTACTTTTTATCTTGGTCAATTTACTGTGTCTGGTGGTAACGTGGATGTTTCGTCAGTAGATGCAGACTTACTGTCAGCTGAGATAGGTCTCAAGTTTGATGTTACTCTTAAAACAAATCCAATAGATGCTCAAGTTGCAGATGGACCTCTTACTGGAGAGCCAAGAACAGTCCAACGAGTAGTGCTAGATTTAAATAATACATTGTCTGTTTCAGTTAATAATAACAATTTAATTATACGTCAGGTTACAGATGATATGAGCCAACCAAGAAACGCAGTAACTGGTAAAAAAGAATTTAGATTATTAGGATTTGGTAAAGACCCACAAATAACTATTAGTCAAAACGCACCATTACCATTACAAGTTAATTCAATAGTAGCGGAGGTAGCGTTTTAATGATTCAATTTTTATTACAAGCAGCACAAATAGTAGGACCAATTCTTACAGTAGCTTCTTCTATACAAGCTGGAGATGCTGCAAGGCAACAAGCTGAGTCCAGAGCAAGAGAAGCAGAAGAAGATAGAAAAAGAAATGCTATTAAGTTTGCTCAGATGCACAATGATAGAATTGATGATTACTTTTCAGATAGAGCAGTCAATCAGGCACAGTTATTTGGTGGGTTAGGTCGTGACCCAACTGATAGAAGCCTTCGAGCATTCCAAACAAAACAAGAAGCAACAGTTTCAAAAGATGTTACACGAATGGATAGGCAAGCATTATTTACAGATGATAAATACAGAAGACAAGCAGACCAATTTAGAATAGAAGGTAGAGCAAAACAAAGAGCCTACTACTTAAAAGCAGTAAGTTCTGGAATCCAATCTTTCTACAACATGAATAAGACAAGTGTATAATGGCTAGAATTAATTTAAGACAACAAAAACTTTCATTTAGAAATCAACCTATTGGTTTAATCCAAAGGTCTAATGCTGTGGAACAATCCTTAGCAAGCACAGCTAATGAAGTAAATAAACTTAATAAGATTGTATTTGATGAGTTAGCCCAACAAGCAAAAGAAACTGGAGAAGAAAGAGCTAGAAGTATGCCGATAAAAGAGTTTACAACTCTTGGTGCAGACGGAAAGTTTAAAGCATATTCTACAGAAGAATTTACTAAAATGGGTTCTATAGGTCAGAAAGCTTTTGAGCAACTTGCTGAGAAACGATTTATGCAAAGTGTTCAAAATGATATGAAGCTTAGAGCTAAAGAGCTTCGAGTTAAATATGAAAATGTTAATGGTGGCGACCAAGCATTTAATGCAGCCATGTCTGACTATGTAGATAAGATTCGTGATAATAGTCCAGAAGAATTTAAAGAAATAGTTTATGAGTCTGGTGTTGATATTACTCGTGACCATACAGCTGACCTCACTCGCATTGGTATTAGAGTGGCACAAGCTAGAAATGAAAATATGATTAATGAAGATGTTGCTGAGTATATATTTAATCTAAATAATGCTATTGAAATGGGTAGCTCTAATATGATAGCTGCAACATTAAATCAAATGGACACTATTATAGCTAGTGCAGAACTTCATGAACAAACGTCAGCAGAAGCAAGTGCAAAGAATTATGCTGAAAGTGTAAGAAGAAAAATAAAATCTGTAGGAACAAAAGCTAAATTATCTGAATTATATAACAGACCTTTAAGCAAAGAAGAAATACCAGCACTTCATTTATATCTATCAACTGGTGTCGTTGACCCAGTTCTTAGTGCTAATACAGATTTATTTGCTGATGCTAAAGGAGTTAGGCGTAATTCAGAATTTTATAATCAAGACTTTATTGAAAAGTTTTCAAAACAATTAGCTATTTCAAAAAACTCTATAGTATCTGCAACAGATTCTGGTGCTTCTAAAGCTAAGAAAACAGAAAAAGATGCTGTAATGCTTGCGATAGATGCGATAAATGATAAGTATAAAATAAATCCAAATTCTTCTATAGAAGTTTATGAAGAACATCTAAATGAAATAATAAAAATAGCACAAGAAGCTGGTTCAGATGTTGTGTCAGAATATTCTGTAAGAAAAACATATATAGCACAGCTAAAAGAAACACGAAGAATAAAGCTTCAAGAAGAAATAACATCTATAAAAGGGCTTGATAGCAGACACCTTGCTGCAATATCTTTATATTTACAAACTGGAGATTTAGAAAAATTAAATAATGTATCTAAATTTGGCTCATCTGAAACTACAGATTCCATAGCACCAGCAATAAAATCAAGAATAATTGAGATAAAAAAAGAACTAGATGATAGAAGATATTTTGATGCAAATGCAGTAACTGCAATTACTGAAACTATTAATAAAATAAAAAGAGCTTCCCAACAAGAAGAACAGATTATTTACGCAGCATTTGAAAAATCAAAGAAAGAAGCTATTGACAAAGCTCAGTTAGAAAATGCATTAAATCTATTAACAGAAAGGTCTTCTGTATTATTTCAGATAGAAAGAATCTCTAAAGATACAGAAGTAAATGAAGACAATATAAACTTCATGATTGAAAAAAGAGATGCCTTTTTGGAAAAAGTTAAAAAGAATACTCTTGAAAAAGGAAGTAAAGTTTCGCCTACTTTTCTTAATCAATCAGAAAATATGATTGACTTAACAATTACTAAAGCTGTTCAAAATGTAATGTATGAAAAAATAAGAAAAGATGTAGAAGAAAATGTCTCACCATTAATTTTTGAAAATAATGAGTTTATAGTTAATCCTGCTGCAAGAAAAAAAATTAGTAACTATATTAAGTTTTTTAGAAATAACCAAGACAAATCAGGAACTGTTCCACAAGAAATTAAAGACTTTAGAAAAAATGTTTTAGATGATGAAAGATTTTTTTCACCAGATAGTGATGACTCTCTTATTGCACAACTTGGTAAATTACAAACTGAATTAAATGCTAATGCTAATGCCCAAAAAGCAAATGCAGATGCAAAAAATCTTTTGCATGAAATTTTTAATAGAACTGTGCAGTCTAGTGCAAAAACATCTGAAGCAACTAATGATGCTCTTTTTGCTATTCTTAAACAAAAGCATCCTAATCTTGTTGTAAGCAAAGATGAAACTGGTCAACTTGTTAATGCTAATCAAAACTTAGAAAATTTTTTACTAAGCAAAACTTCTTTAGAAGGAGGTACTTTAGCAAACACAATGTATAAGTTTATAGCAGATGGTTACTTGCCAGATTCATTTGTAAGAATAGTAAACAAAGCTTCCAGTTTAAATAATGAACAAATGGGTGTGTTAATAACTCATATTCAAAGATTGCAGCATGGTAAGATTCCTGGCACTAACTTTAAAGGAAGTGCTTTCGGATTTAGAGGAGCAAGAATAGAAGGTGGCGACCATAAGTTTAAGGAAATAAATGATACTATTAATAAGCTTTTAGCTGTAGCACACATTTCTAAACTTACTGGTAATGTAAGGGAAACAGAACTTGTTAGTAATGACTGGAATCCTTCAATGGGTAGTATGCCAGTTGAGGTAGAAGTAACTAGAAGTCAGCCGTTACAAGAAATATATAATATGATGAATCAAAAAACATCAGATGAAATAAAGCAAGACTATTTAGAAATTGCTAGAAGTTTAGAAAGTCACATGCCTGATTCATTAAAAAATAGTAATAATAATTTATCAGGCAATTTAAATCATAGTGCGGTTATAGATGGATTAATTGAATCAACTGGTTTGCTTGATGGTGGCAATATCCCAGATGAGTTAAGGCATCTTACAGATTACTTGTTTAGAGGTTACAGCACTAATAAAGATAACTTAGATATAAATGAATTTTATGATGAGTATGAGTTATTTCTTAAAGATTATTTAGACCAAGAGTATGTAGAATCTAATGGAAATATATTAGAGTTTACAAATAATGGACCAAAAAGTTTTACTAGAACTAGGCATGGGTTAGAAAAGTATTTTAATTCACCAGAAAAATATAGTGCTGCTGTTGAATATATAAATGATTTGTTGCCTGAAGGTTTTATATTTGACCCTGAAACAGTTGTTGGTGGCATAAGTAGTGCTTTTACAAATGAACAGCCACAAACTTTTACCAGTGGATTTTCTATAAGCCCAACTCCTTTTGCTGCAAATATTGTTACTGAGCAAGATGAAGAAGCTATAGCTATTGCTAATAAGGCAAAAGCATTAATGGAAACTGCTAAAGGAGGTAGAGTTGTTCTTGTTGCTTATCCTACAGCATCAGCACAAGAAACAGTCTACCAAGCTTTTGTTCATAAGAATGGTAGGTTAGTTCCAGTAAATATTCTTGATAGAGAAAATGTAGAAGCTCCATTAGTTTTTTCTGCTCAAAGTTTAAATAATGCGTTAGCACAAGATGGAAGACTTGATGCACAGTTTAGGGAAAATATAATTAAATTAAGAGAAGAAAGACGAGCTTTAATAGAGAAATTCCAACGCAATGTCCAAGACTAATTTTTTACTTGATATAAATTACTATCCAACTGGCATGTCAGAAATTGGAGAGTTTGTTCCTAATGAAAATATATCTCCTACATTTTGGCAAACAACTCAAGCTCAATTAGGTTTTAATTACGACAGCCAAATAGAAGCATTTAAAGAAGATTTGCAGTTTGATACTAAAGGTATTGCTCGACCTCTTTCATATTACTTTGGATTAGCTGGTACTGTACCACCAATGCTAGGTCAGCCAGAAGATTTCGACCAGTTTAAAGCATTAGAAGATGTAAAGAATGCTCCTCCAGTTCCTTTTGACCCTGACTTTGACCCCTTTGCTCCTGAGTTAATAGCTGGATATGAAGAACATGCTGATTATTTTGCTGATTCTAAAAACTTAGAACATTTTAATTTTAAGAAAAGAGTAATGGATGAGAATATTAAACGCAGAGAAATAATAAGATTTTCTGGTTTCTTTCAAAATTTAGGTGCTGCTTTCTTTGACCCAATTAATTTTATAGCTTTACCATTTGGAGGTCCAACTGTTGGTATACTTAGGTCAGCAGTAAGAGTTGGTGCTGGAACTGGAGTTATTGTTGCTGCACAAGAAGCTACTCGATATCCATTTGACCCATTAGCAACTCCTGGAGAAGTTGCAGTTAGTGTTGGAACTGCTGCTGTGTTTGGTAGTGTGCTTGGTGGGTTTATTGGAATGCCAAGAACTTTACAAGCAAGAAGAATAAGAAAAACATCAGATGAATTTATTAAAAATGTAAGACGTAATAATGAGCAAGTTGATTTTGCAACACATGCTGTAGCTAAACATCAGATAAATGATACTGGTCCTCGACCTATTGGAGATGTTCTAGCACCTTATAGTAAGGCTCAAGTAGATGATGTATTAAAAGAAGCTTCTGAGTTATCTTCTGGTATTCGTATGCGTAGAGATTTATTAAGAGGTAATAGAGCTGCTCTTGAAAGAATGGCTAGAGACTCTGGAGATACCTTAAAAGATTTTACAGATAGACTTAAATCAGAGATTGCTGACCTTGTTCAAAGGCAAAAAGAAAACTCTTTAGTTCAAAGGCAAAAGATATTTAAAGATTCAAGAAAGTTAGCAGAAGGAAAAATATCTGAAATTAAACTGGGAAAGAAAGTATTTAAATCTGATGAGATAGAAGGTTTGGCAAATCGTGACCAACTTATGGGAAATAAAATTAATTATGATAAAGCTATTCCTCAACTGAAAAAAACATTTACAAGAATAAAAACAAAATTAGCTAAAGCAAAAAAACAAGTTAAAAAAATAGAATCGTTTATTAAAGACAAAGGTTATTCAGACCCTAATCAACAGCAACCATTATTGTTTGGTGTTAATAAAGATGAAAAGTTTAATGCAGTAGATTCTCTTCATAGAAAACAATTAAAAGAATACATAAATAAAGCTACGCAAAACAATAAAGAAGTAAATACTCTTGAAGGTTCTCTTGCAGCAACAGAAAAAAGAATAGAAGAATTATCTGTTCGTCAAGCTGATAATGATGTTGCTTTAAGAAATAGACGGAAAGCATTAGATGCAGAGCATCAAGGTTTAAATATTGATTCTAATGTTTTTCTTGATAGCCCTTTATTTAGATTTGTTGCCACTCCTATTAAGGATTTATTATTTGATAAGACTGCTACTGGAACTGCAAAGTATTCTTTATTAAAGATAGGTCACGATAGTGGCATAAATTTAGAAATGTTAAAACGAGGAATAAAACTTGGTTCAAGTATTTTCCAAAGAAAGAAAACTCATGACGGAAAGATATATGATTTCTATTTAACAATGAGAAGTTTTTACTTGCGAAGCGTAGGTATGAGTGACCTAAAAGCTGGTGGTTTATTTTCTATGGAGCAAATTGAATGGCAAAAATTATATCAAGGTGCATCAAGAAGAATGGGTGGTGGCTATCAGAAGGGTGAGCAAGAGTTTATGCATGACGTAGCTATCAAATATATGAAAGGAGAAAAAGGTAGCACAGAGTTTGAGCAAGCAGCCATTGATTATATGAAGAAAGTATTTAAAGATGAAAGGCTTGAAAAAGAAGGTGTTGGTTTATTAGGTGGTACTGACTTTTACAAAAGCCAGATTGAGCATAAGAAATTAGATGCTGAAGCTCGAACTGCTAGTAGAGATAAATATGTTAAAGAGCTAGAAACCTTAGAGCATTACTCTAATCCTAAACTTGGAACAGCAGAAGACGATTATCTTTATCATGGATTTAATTTAAAAAGTATTTTTGATGACCCAAGTGATGCGAATAAAACTCTTGATGATTTTATAGATGCAAATGGCACTCTTACTCTTAAACAAACTGGTGATGATTTAATAGGTGCAAAGCAAGTTGGGGTTTCAATGTCAGACAATTTTGCTGGTGCAAGAGAGTATACATCTGTAAGAAACAAAATATTACAATCAACCAATCGAAAAGCTATTGGTGATGAAAACTCTTTTGTAATCCAAATAAAAAAGTCTGCATTAAAAAGATACACACAAAAAAAAGAAACAATGGGTGAGGTTGTTGTAAGTGGCAAAGGTGAAATTAAAATAAAAAAAGGTGACTACGAAGTTTTTAACTTTAAAAGTAAAGCAGCACAAAAAGCTAGAGAAGAAGGCTATGTTTCAAACTACCTACCTTTTCTCGACAAACTTCCAAGAAACTGGAAGCAAAGAATCCCATTACTTAGGTCTTATATAAAAAGCTATGATGAAAGAATAGCAGAACTTAGAGGTAATATATCAGATTTAATAGAAAAAGTTAAAAGTGCAGATGAAATAAAAGCTTTAGGAAAAGAATATGTAGATGACAATTTTTTCCCTAGAAACTTTAACCCTCAAACAATAAGACAAAACAGAGATGAATTTGTTAACCTTCTCACCACAGAGTTAATGAAAACAAAGTATAGATTTAACACTAAGAATCAGGCAAGAAAAGGAAATATGAGTGAGGTTGATGCTCGGAAGTTAGCAGAGCAAACAACAAAAAGAATATTGCATGAAGAGGAAGTCCCAGTAGACCAGATATATGTAGGCAAAGGTATATCAAAACATTTACAAGGTAGAGTCTTAGACATTCCAAATAGTAAGTTACTGAAATTTATACACACAAATCCATTAGCTGTTTATAAAAAGTACGTTCAGTCTACTGCTGGTATGGTTGAGTTTAAAAGAGAGTTTGGAATATTTAAAACTATAGAAGATGTTAGAGATGATATATTTGATTCTGCTTTTGAAGCTGGTCATTCTATAGCAGATGCACAACGTCATTTTATGCAAGTTAGATTTATGTACGATAGAGTTGTTACTGGTAGATTGCATGAGAATCCGTATACACTATCAAAAAAGATGGTTGCTCTTGCAAGAACTGGAGCGCAATTAAATTTTCTTGGGAGTGTTGCTTACTCAACAATGGCAGAGCCAGCTGTAATTATGATGAATCATGGTATTGGCAGAACTATGTATGGGTTACTGCAAGTTTTTTTCAATCCAAAATTAAGAGCTACTATTCCAAATATAGGTAAATCTGGTGAAGCTATTGATTTAACTTTAGGTTCTACAAATAATAGATTTGTAAGTGAAATGCAGTTTAATTCTATGGGCGACCATTTCTTAGATAAAACTAAAAATACATTTTATATTATGAATGGTCTTTCTATTATTACTACTGCTCTTAAAAGATTAGATGGCATACTTAGAACTGACCATTATATTCAAGCAGCGAATAGATGGGCTAAAGGTGAAGCTTCTGAGTTTGATAAACAATATTTGTTAAGGTACAACATAAATAAAGCTGATGCTGATAAGATTGGTAAACTGGTTGATGAGGGGAAAATATCTAAACATCAAGAAGGTAACAATGGTTTATTTATGGCTGATTTTGAAAACTGGGGTGATGAGATATTAGTTGATAACTTTAAATCTTCTTTATCTAGTGGAATTTTAAATACTATTTTAATGGGGACTCCAGCAGATAAGCCAAAAATTGTTGATGGGTTGGTTTTTCTTAGAACTTCTACTGTTAGCAAAGCTGGATTAGGTGGTTTATTTAAAGAAAGTAAAGATTATCCTGGATATGTTAAGTTTGATATACCGATATTAGGATTGCCTTTCCAATTTTTCTCTTATTCTTTTGCTGCTTTAAACAAAGTTACTGCTAGTATTGCTCAAGGCAACGTAAAGAGTAGAGTATTAGCTCCCCTTGTTGGAGTTGGTTTGGCTTACTTTTCTTTAAGCCTACGAAAACCTGATTATGTTTGGGACAATATGTCCTTTCAAGATAAGATGGCTCAATCTTTTGAGTATTCTGGTATGGCTGCAATTTATATGGATTTATTTTATGAATCAATGCACACAATACTAGCTGTAAATGGTACTAATATTACTGGTGGATTTCTTAGCCCTAAATATAAAGATACTCCACATGAAGCACTTATCGGAATTACTGGTGCTGGTCCAAGTTATGTAACAAGTGTAGCTCATGCTGTTCATGAAATGTTAATGGGTGATTTTGGTAAGGGTGCTGGTGATGTAGCTAAATTATTTCCGTTTGCTGGCATTCCGTATATTAAAAATCATGTGAAGGATGCTGCTTATGTACTTGACGATACGTTTGACTAAAATAAAAAAAGAAAGTAGAGTTTCGATATGACAATATCTGTATCAAATAATACCCCAAGAGTTTCGTATAGCGTTTCTCAAGGTGCGACTACAACTTCATTTACAGTAAACTTTGAGTTTTTTGCTGCTGCTGATTTAAATGTTTATGTAGATGACACGCTTAAAACAATAACAACTCACTACACAGTATCAGGTGGTAATGGTTCTACTGGTACAGTTTCAATGTCTGTTACTGGTGCTACTGGTGGCTCGACTGTTGTGATAACAAGAGACATAGCACTCGAAAGAACTACTGACTTCCCTAGTCAGGGTGCATTTAATATATCTTCTCTCAACACAGAGCTAGATAAACTGGTTGCGATTGATGCTGACGTTGATGATACAATCGGAAGGTCAATACGATTACAGGACTCTGATTCTGCTGTGTCTATGGAGCTACCTCTTAAAGCAGCAAGAGTAGGTACTGTATTAGGATTTAATGCTACTACTGGTGCTGCCGAAGCTGGACCAACTATTGCTAACGTAAATTCATTAAGTGCAATAACTGCAAATATTAATACTGTTGCTGGAATACAAGCTAACGTAACTACTGTAGCTGGTATACAAGCTAACGTAACAACAGTTGCCGGAATATCATCAGCAGTTTCTAGCGTAGCTGGAGTTGCTTCATTAATAACATCAGACTTTGTATCTGATTTAAATACACTAGCAACAAGTGCAATCGTTGAAGACCTAAATATCTTAGCGACCACAGATGTAGTTAGCGACTTAAACACTCTTGCTACAAGTGATATTGTTGCTGACTTAAATAAACTAGCTACGGATGATATAGTTAGCGACCTTAATACATTAGCTACAACAGATATCGTAAGCGACTTAAATACATTGGCGACATCTGATATCGTTACTGACCTAAATTTATTAGCGACAAGTGCTATAGTTGAGGATTTGAATTTACTTGCTACTAGCTCTGTAATTGCTGACATGGCTTCACTTGCTGGGTCAGGAGGAAGTCCAAACATAACTGCTCTTACTGCTTCTGGTGTAATAACTGGTGCAACTCTTGAAGCTACTGGTGATACGTCTGCTGGAGATAATGCTGCAATAGGCTATACAAGTGCAGAAGGATTGATACTAACTGGTCAAGGTTCTACCAATGATGTAACGATAAAGAATGATGCTGATAATGATGTTATTGAGATTCCAACTGGCACAACAAATGTTACTATTGCTGGAAACTTAGGAGTAGGAGGAACAGTAACTGGTACTGGAACTTCTGTATTTGCAGATTTAGATATCTCTGGTGATGTAGATGTTGATGGAACATTAGAAGCTGATGCTATGACATTAAATGGTACTTCTATTACAACAACAGCAACACTATCAACTGGTATATCAAATGGAAATGTTCTGGTAGCAAATGCTAGTGTTGTTGATAATGATTTTTTAAGAGTAGATGGCACATCTATTGAGGGTCGTTCTGCTTCAGAACTATTAAGTGACATTGGAGGCACTACTGAAGCAACAGCAGAAGCCAATAGTGTTGCACTTGCAATTGCCTTAGGATGATAAAGGAGATTTAATATGGCAAATACATTTAAAGTTGTGAGTCATGATGTAATGCCAGCAAGTGCTGGTACTCCAGAAGACTTGTATACAACTCCAGGTAGTACAACGACAGTAGTTTTAGGATTAGTATTGTGTAACGTACATACTGCTCAAGTCACAGCAGATGTAAAGTTAGTTTCAGATACAAGTGGAGGTGGTCGAGCAGCCACCAACACAACGACATTCTTAGCTAACGATATTCCACTTGCAGTAGGACAAAGCACAAGTGTCCTAATGGGAGCAAAGATTGTTTTGGAGACTACAGATAAAATACAGATTGATTGCTCTGTAGCTGACAAGCTCTCCGTTACAATGAGTATTATGGAGATTACATAATGGGTGAACATAACTTAGGTAAAGATGCAACTGCTACTTCTTATGAGCCTGTTATAAGGCAAGTAGAAAACACAGTAGCTACTTCACTAACAATAGATGCAACGAATACAGCAGTAAATGCTGGACCAATTACGATTGGAGCTAGTGCTACTGTAACTGTATCTGGGATATGGGTGATAGTATGAGTAAAATTCAAGTTGATGAAGTAGTCAATCAAACTGGCGATAACGATAGTGGTATTGATTTATCTACGAATGACAAAGTAGCTGTTCAGATAGCTGGAACAGAGGTAGCAAATATAACTACAAGTGAAATAGTATTTAATGAAAATGGTGCTGATACTAATGTACGCATAGAATCTGATACTAATGCTAATTTTGTTGTGTTTGATGCTGGGGAAAACTCTGGTGCTGGTAGAATGTTTATCGGAACTACTACTAATATGGGAGGAAGAATTAATGCTGACCCTTATGGAATTGCCGTAGGAGAGGGCAATAGTTCTAATGAATATAGAAGGATGTATTGGCATGAATCCAATAACCAATTACAATTTTGGAATGGGTCAAATGAGTCTACTATAGGGTCAGATGGTGCATGGAATGATGCTTCTGATGAAAAGCTAAAGAAAGATATAGCTGATATTACTTATGGCATAGATACAGTTAAAGCCTTAAAGCCTAGAAAATATAAAATGAAAGCAGATAATAAAGAAAAGATAGGCTTTATAGCACAGGAAGTTGAGTCTCATGTTCCAGAAGTAGTTACTACAGGCACAAATCCAGATGGAGTTGAGCAAAAGAATTTAGCTTACCAACATCTTACAGCAGTATTAACTAAGGCATTACAAGAAGCTATAGCTAAGATAGAGACACTAGAGACTAAAGTCGCAGCATTGGAGGGTAAATAATGGTTAGTAAAATTGAAGTCGATACAGTAGTCAATCAAAGTGGCGACCAAGATAGCGGATTAGATTTATCTACTAATGATGTAGTTGCAGTAAAAACTGCTAATACAGAACGTATGAGAATAAATGCTGATGGGAGAATGGGTATAGGAACAACTGATATAGATGCACCCATAGATATAGTTGATGGCACTGAGTACATACGAATTTCAAACACTACGTCAGATAATACGTCAAAAACTGGTGGTCTTGCAATTAGACATAGAGATAATGAAGAAGAAGACATTAATCTTATAAATGGTATCGCTGGTAATTCTAATAATATTGTAACTATTGGTGGTGGTGATTACATTGGTTCTCTTAACGCTGCTACAATTATCAGATTTTTTACGGCAGACAATAGAACAACTGTGGATGGTACAGAACGTATGCAAATTAATGGCGATGGTGTTGTAATGGTAGGTACAACTGATACAAATCCTGGCAATAATACATCTGGTTCTGGTTTAGTATTTAATAGCTCTGATGGTAAATTTTCAAGTGCTGTAGATGGGTCTGAAGTTATGGTTCTTAACAGAATGAGTAGTGATGGTGACGTTTTACTTATAAGACAAGCGGGAAGCACTGAGGGTATTATTTCTGTTTCTGGCTCAACAGTTTCGTATGGTGGATTCACAGGGTTACACGAAAGTTCTGGCATAATCACAAACACACCTGTAGGAACAGTGGTATCAACAATAGATGAATTAGATGTATACCCTGATACTCAAGATGGAGAAGACCATCCCAAGAAAGGTAAAACTAGAGCAGACCACCCAAAAGTTAAAGTATCTGACTCTGTTGGAGATAAAAGGGTTTATGGTGTAGTAAATAATTTTAATACACAAGGTAAAGTAAATGTAGCATCAGTAGGTGTAGGTTCTATAAAAGTTACAGGTTCTTGCGTAGGTGGAGATTTACTAGAAAGCAACGGAGATGGCACAGCAAAGGTGCAGTCAGATGATATCGTAAGAAGTAAGACAATAGGCAAGGTAACAATAGGTAATAGTAGCACAGACGTTAAGCTAGTGTCTTGTGTTCTATATTGTGGATAGGAGAGTAAATAATGACATCAACATTAAAAGTAAGAAACATAGAGATGGGCGAGGGTGCTGCATCAGATAGTAAAATATTGTTTGATGGCAATGCTCAAGACTTTCACATAGGACTAGACGATAGTGCTGATAGCTTAACTATAGGTCTAGGCTCTACGTTAGGCACTACATCACACATGGTTTTTGATGCTAATGGTCACATTACTAAGCCATTGCAACCAGCTTTTAGTGTTACAAATACAGGTTCATCACAATCGTTTAATGCGAGTACATTGACCACTATAACTTATGATGGTGAAAGATTTGACGTAAATGGAGATTTTAGTTCAAATACTTTTACAGCACCAGTAACGGGTAAGTATCAGTTATCTATAAATATTCCAATAAGTGCTTTAGATAATGGTGCAACATTTTATTATAGTGAAATAGCAACATCTAATAGAAGATATCTCCAAATGTTTGATATGAACTTTAGTGGTGATTTGGATTATAAAGGGTTTGGTCTTTCGTTGCTTGTTGATATGGATGCAAATGATACCGCTCAAGCAAAAATATATCAACATGGGGGTTCTAATCAATCTTCTGTAAACAATGATGCAGAGTTTAATCATTTTACAGGTTTTCTAGTCTGTTAATACTAAAGGAGATAATAATGGCAAAACTTACACTAACAGTAGAAGTAGATGATACTCAACAGACTATTCTAAAGAATGATTTGTTGGATATTAATACATGGGTTCAAGATGCAATGACAGGTAAAATTAATAACTGTTGGAAAAGGATGCAATCTGAGTGGACAATTAAGTTAATGAACGACAGTTCTTTTACTGACTCAATCCCAAGCAACCAAGCTGACTTTGTAAAACTTGTAACTGCTAGAAGTGACTACAAGACCAGAGTTCAAAGAGATGCAGCTAATAAGCTATGACCAAAGCATTAGAAACAAGAGTGGTTAAACTAGAAACTGAGAATCACATTCAGTATAAGGAGATTTTCTTTCGCTTAAAGAGAATTGAGCTTGTTGGTCTTGGTGGAATTTCTGCTGTGATAGGTTTGCTCATTAATGTTTTGCTAAAAGTTTACTAATGATTTGTTCGGTTAAATGTTCGACCCTATTTCCATAAGTGCTACGATTGCTGCTGCGAATACAGCTTTCAATGGAATAAAAAGAGCTTTTCAAATCGGTAAAGATATCCAGAGTATGACTGGTGACTTGTCTAAATGGATGACTGCTGCCTCTGATATTGAGAACGCAGCTAAACAAGCTAAGAATCCCACTCTCCTACAGAAGCTAGTTAAACGAGGAAGCATTGAACAAGAAGCTTTGGAGGCTTTTTCTGCAAAGAAACAACTGGAAGAACAGAGATATGAACTCCAGCAGTTTATTAAGTTTACTCATGGTACACACGCATGGACTGAGCTACTCAAGATGGAAGGTGAGATTCGTAAACGTAGACAGAAAGAAGTATATGATAGAAAAATACTTAGAGATAAGATTATAATGTGGGTTGCTGTTACTACTGTTGTTGGTATTGGTCTTGTAATTCTTGTTGGATTTATATATTCTTTACAGCAATATGATAGAGGGAACTGGGGTTAATGACACCTGAGATGCTAGACAGATGGAAAATCCTCCCACGCCTGATGATGCTAGCTATGACATGTGTTTACATTAGGTGCATTGAGTGGGCATTGAGTCAGCCTGACCTGACAACACAACAGGCTGGCTTGGTGTCTGTTGTGACAGGTGCTATGACTGGTGCTTTCGCTATCTGGTTAGGTAAGGAAACAAGTAATAACATATTAACAAAGGAGTAAAATACAATGGGTACATGGGAACATAAAAAAAGAAAAAAAATGACAGTAAGAATACCTTTATGGAATCCAAATGTTATAGATAAGAAAAATACAAAGACATCAATTACTGATGCACAAAAAATAACACAGACAAAAAAATTGTGGAGTAAAGAAAAAGAAGTTAGAGCTAAACTTTTGAAACTGGGATATAAAAATCCATCAAAATATTTGATTGACAAACATTCTGTTGTTTTTGATTATGACAAGGTATTTAAATAATGGAATATAATAAATTAAAAAAAGGTGGAGAACATTTCCGTACTTATAAAAAATATGATGTTCTAGGAAGAAAACAAAATTTACCTTTAGTTAATGCTTCGCTTCCAGCTAATAAAAGATTGCTTGATTCTGAAGAAAGAAATGTTGCAGAGATAAATAAAAAAATGAAGTTCAGTCCTAGAACTGACTCCGTAAAAATAAGAATGATTAAAGCCCATAAAAATCAAGTAACTTTAGATTCTCATAGAGCTGCTTACAAAAGAGATAAAGAACTTCTTATTAAACATGATACTGGTGCTTATAAATTTAGAACTTTTATGACTATGCCTACAGCAAGAAGTCAGAAAGAATCTTTATGGAAATTAATTAAAGGCAGAATAAAAAGTCCAGGTGCATAACAAATGATATTTAAAGCATTACAATTAGTAGGTGGTATGGCTAATACTTGGATGGAATCCAAAGCTGAGTCACAGAAAATAAACCTTGAGATAAAAAAGAAACAATTAACTGGTGATATCGACTGGGATTTGGAAGCTATGAAGAACTCAGCTTCTTCTTGGAAGGACGAATATCTTGTTTTGCTCTTTAGTATTCCTCTTATCCTCTGTTTTCTAGGGGAGTGGGGTAGGAATATAGTAGAACAGGGCTTCAGTGCCTTAGAAACCATGCCTGAATGGTATCAAGTAACTTTAGGTTGTATTGTGGCTGCAAGTTTTGGCATACGTTCAGCGACTAAATTCTTTGGGCTAAGAAAGAATGGTAAGTAGCTGGGATAAACAGGTTGCAAACAAATCTTTACACAGGGATTGGGAAATTAGAAACTTTAGGAGTAAAAACATGGCATTTAAATTATCACAAAGGTCTTTTCAGCGACTCGTTGGAGTTCATCCTCAACTTGTGGAGACTGTCAAGAAGGCTATTGAGTATACTGATGTAGACTTTGGAGTTATCTTTGGTGTTCGAGACTTGGCAACTCAGGAACGTTTGTATAAATCTGGAAAATCACAGACCATGAAGAGTAAACATCTTATTCAAGATGATGGCTATGCACACGCAGTAGACTTAATGGCTTATGATAATGGTGAGCCCTCTTGGGATATTGTAGACTATGATAACATAGCTGATGCCATGAGAAAGGCAGCACAAGAAGTTGGCATAGAATTAATTTGGGGTGCGGCATGGCACAAGATGCTTACTGTCTCACCAGATACAGCAGAAAATCTAATGAATGAATATATAGATTTGCGTAGGAGTGAAGGCAGAAGACCCTTCATTGATGGACCTCATTTCCAACTGGCAACTTGAGTTTGAGTTTGAGCCTGATGAGTTCGAGGATATTCCTGATGAGGATTATCTTCTTGCTCTTTGGCTAAGACTACCAGACGACCCATCTGATGATGTCTCTGATAACCTATTAAAGTGGATTAATAGAGGGCTGTCAGAGGACAAAAGTTTAAAATAGTCGATACTATCTACGAACTATGTCCTCTCTGAGCTTCTCCTTTTACTTCTTCTGCTATTGCTTCTGAACCTATGTACTCAAAGTCAAACATCTCTACTGCTTGAAGTATGGCATCCTCTTCATTTTTTGCCTCTACTTCTGTCTCGTATTCAAAACTTACTTTGTATAATTTTTTATTTAGTTTTCCCATAGCTTTCTCCTTTCAATATATAAGTCTATGATGTCGTCAAAGTTATTAGGCTTTCGAGGTGGTATCGTACTGTAGATGTTGTACGACTTGAAGCATCTGTTTTCGTTGTATACTTTTTCGCTGAGTGCTTGACATTCTCTTGCTGATTCAAGGTCTATGGTTAGCATGAGAATAATAGTGTGGGTCATCTTATCTATCATGAATTTATTTTTCCTTTTTATTATAACCTTTTTCGTAACATTCACTGCAACAATCTGTATGCACAACTTCATCCCATGCAAAAACATAATCATCAGTAGTCGCATCATCTGGCATTACTTTGTTACAGATTCCACAAGTAATTTTGTCTTCTTCTATTATCGAATATAAATATATGCTCATAACTTTCTCCTTTCATAAAAAAAGCTAGGAGGTCAGGCAAGCAGAGCAGTATTAGACCTCCTAGCATATTTTAGGGCTTCTTTGGAGAAAGCTGTCCCTAAAATGGAATATCATCTGATTCAATATCTTTGTCAACAGATGATTGTTCTGATTTGTCTTTTTGTGATAGCTTAAGAGATAACATAATACCGTATGAGCCTTCTTTTACCCAAGCAGCAACACGATTATTGTTAGAGTCTAAGTCTATTGACCCAGTAAAGTTAGGCGCACTCTCATGTTGGCTATCGTTATCCCACATTCTACCTACCTTAACGTAGATATCTCTAACTGTACTGCCATCTTTTTGTGTAGACTTTACGATTGCTATACGTTGCTCAGTACCCATATCATTAAGAGTACCAGTTCCAGCTAGTGATTCTTCCTTTGGTTGGAAGACTGCTCCAGTATTAGTGTTATCATATTCCATAGTTATCTCCTTTTCTAATAACTTTTCTTGGTGTTTTTGGTGTGAATGAACCAGAAGTACTAGATGAATTACCATCATCATCTGTTGATTCATCAGGCACAAGGTTAAGTAATCTTTGTAAAATATACCTAGTCATATAGGTTATGCCACTACCTATTTGCTGACTACCTTTCTTGGTATCATCAATACAAATACATTCGCTATCTATATATGTATCAGAAGGTACATGACGTAGCTGTATGTTAAGTATAGGTGAGTTGTGTTCGTTCACTTTCATTGTTCCAATGCAAATAATATTTTGCTTCTGGAGTTCTTTCTCAATCATTGGCAGCATATCTCCTACCTTCATATACTTAGCATTGAACATAGCATTGTTACCTTTAACTGTTACTTTTTTAAACTCACATTTTTGCAAGGCAGTATATATACTTGTAAGTCTGAATACTGTTTCTTCTTTATTTTCTTTAGTCATTTGCTTTCTCCTTTTTTGTTATTGTTTCGTATTCTGCTTTGAGTTTTTGCAACTCTTCTTCACTAACCATTCTTTTCTTAAGGCATTCCTTTTCAATCTCCATGATTGCAGTAAGTCTTGCCATTACTCTTGATTGTTCGATTTGATTATTCAGTCTGTCCATTTGCTTTCTCCTTTATTTTAATGGTACGTCTTCCGGTCTTAGATACTTTGATTGTAAGATAATCATTGTATGCTTCAGCCCAATCTTCTTGCATATAATTAAGTAACTTTTTCTTGGCTTGCTCGTGCTTAATAGATTCAGCCATAGTTTGCATGTAATCATACGCATCACTTGTGAACTCGTTACTATTTCTCATATCTTTTTTAACCTTTCTGTCAATCACAATCGAGTCGATACTTGGGGTCTCCTCGATTGGATTGCCTGAAGGTTTTACTCTTGGTACAACATGCTCATTCCAAAAACATTTTATCCTATCCATTAATTCTTCTACATAACTCCCACTATATTCTATATGAGGTGATGAATGTTTACTATTGCCATGTAGTATGGATAGAAAACACCCACATGTTTCAACTCTGTTTCTAATAGGTTTCATAGCTTGTTGATGTCTGTGCAACATCATATAGAATTGAACTTGAGGCATGTATCTTTCAACTATTTCTTCTAGTTTAGTGAATGGATTAGTATGTTTGCATTCTAATATCCATTCTTTCTTTAGTTCGTTTTGTGTCATCAAACCATCAAAGCTTCCTTTACATGGAACACCATCTATTGTGTATACATTAGTTGTAACTTGTCTGTTGATTTTTGTTTTACCTATATCAAATCCTGGCTGGTGTCTTTGAATAAACCAGTCAATATTAAATGGCTCTGTAAAAGTACCAAGCTGTACCGCTAGATTTTCTGAAAGGTCTTCTGGTTGTAGCTCACCAATTTTTTCTAGGTAAAGCTTCTCCCAGTCGCCATTCATAATTCTGGTAGCATCACTGCCACCAATAAAGTTTTGTCTATCCATGTGCTTTCTCCTTATTTATATGGACATTTTAGTTTCACTGCTGCAACTCGTCAAGAACTTTGTCTATTTTTGTTTGAAAGAAAACTCTCCTTTCATAGTGTGGTTTTAGTATTGCATACACCTCTGAAAAAGATGGGAAGATTTTGTAATTACGAATTGCATTGTTCAAAGCATACTGCACACAATCTGCTGGCAGAACAGATAGCTCTTCGACAATCGCAACACTTCTCTTCTCAACCTCAGTCATATCAGAATTGTAAGGCTTGTAAAAAAGGTACTGCCATTTAGCAATTCGTTTTTCTAAATCATTTTTATCAAGAGGTGTAAGGTAAATATTAATTACATCATGTGCTGACATAGCAGCATTAGAATCTTTTATTTGAATATCTAATCCTTGTACTGTTACACCTTCTATATGATTTAAGTCATGGACTAAGTTTATATTTGCCATAGTAGGTGTAGGAATAGAGAGTAATAATTTTCTTGATGCCTCTACTTTTTCTTGATTGTCAGCTACAAGTTTTATATTTGTCATGTAGATTTACTCCTTGTTTTTGTAAGTGTTTTTTCTATTCGTCTCTTGTGGTATAAAAGACTTTCTGTTTCTATTCGTATTAAAGCTTTAATTGTTTCGGCTGCTCTTTCTAATGTGATAGGGAATCTCATCTCACCCATCTCATCTAAAGTTTCTTCCCACTCAACTATTGATTTGTATGTATCGTCACCAATGTGGTATTGAGTAGCTGCATTTTTAAGTGCATCAATAATTCTCATGTTCCGTAGTATTTGGTTTTGAATTTTCCATAATTGTTTACCAGTAGCTGGCTTCACAGATTTTTTATCCATGTTCATGTCGTAACTATCAATGTTAAGATTATCGAAACTGATTTGTATTTCCATTGGAAACTCCTTAGTTAATGTTTGATTCATGCCGAATGATATACGCAAAAACTTCTTCCCATACTTCATCTTTAATAATGACACAGTATCGAGGCGAACCTTTCTTGCGTTTACATACAGCTATATCTTTGTCTTCTAATAAATTAAATACATTAGGGAATTGACTGCTATCTCTGTACTTAACTTCTACGATTAAGTTTTGACCAGCAATATCAACAGTCAAATCCCCTCTGTACTCACCACCTAAACTGCCCGATAGTGGTTGCTTCTTTGTTTTAATACCTAACTTGTTAAATAATTTTAGAAACCACCTTTCGTGATAGCTTCCTTTTGCTTTACTTTTGCTAACCATGTATCCTCCTCATAGCATTTCATACATATTTTAGAGCTTCGATAAAGGAACACTACAAAGACATAAGCTCTTTCACCACAAGCATCACAGATTATTGATGCTCTTGTTTCTTCGCCTTCAGTTTTTTTTGAGCGTGGCAAGTTGGTGAATAGCTTTCTCAATTTTTGCAGCAGTACCATAACGTAGTTCAGTTCCTTTTAGCTGACGATAATATGTTGTCTTAGATAATCCAGCCCAGTTAAAAGCTTTGCGTAAATCTACGTTCTGGTGTTCGGATAGTTGCGTAAGCTGCTGCAGATAACTTTTCATAATCAACAGTCTTACCATTTCTTTTAATAATATTCAAATATATATTGATTAATTTTTTACCATTTTTGGTAATGTAATATTTTCTTGTAGTGCCTGGACTTTTTGGATTTGCATACAAACTTCTTAATACTGCATCAGTTGGCATTGATATAACTAATCCCATCTTATGTTCAAGACATTGTAGTGTTGATGACAACGTGCCTTGCTTTAAGTCTGTCAGTTGTTTTTTAATATGGTGTGCTAATATTACTGGCTTATCTCTTTTTTGTATGAGATAGTATACAGCAGAAAGCACTCGTATTTGTGTTTTTGTAATCATAGTGATTATTCCTTCATATCTGACTGGGGAGGCTTGTCACCTCCCCTTTTTTTTATGGTTGCATACGCTGTTCTAGTAGTACATCAGTAACTTGGTCCATCAATTCTTCCATTGAAGGCTCACCAGTTTTGATTCCTAGCTCGTCGCATTTGTTTAGAAAGTCAAGGCAACCCATGTTGTTTACCTCTTCCTCTACTGCTTCTTTAATTGCATCATTAATTGGGTGTGACATTTGATTCTCCATAATGAATTGTTCTTTTTTCAGGTAAATTTTCTTCGTTCCTGATATCGTCAACAAAATTAAACTTTGATTTAATAGTTTTTAATTTATCAAATACTTTTTCAAAGTCATAGCGTGTGTCCCAATCAGGAAATCGTTGCTCGTCTTTGAATAGTTGCTCGTAATAAAGCATATCATTTGTAATTCTTTCTTCTAGTTTTGTCATTAAAATAACTCCTTCTGCTGTGGCTCTTCGCCTAGTTTCTGTTTTAATTCTGACAGAAACTGCTCATTAGTAATAGCATTATCACAATGAGTTGTACCTCCGTAATGTTCAGACTTTCTTGATAACATATATGAACGATACCCAGTCTCTGTCAGTCTACTGGCTACTCGATTACCATTTACATCAGTTACATGAAGCTCGAAGTGGTCTACTACATAGGGCATACCACTATCTGAATACCCTAAGTAATCTCTTCGAACTCTTACATTGTGTGTCAGATTATTCCACACAAATGTTCCTACATCTTCATAATTATTCTTTAAGGAACTCATAGTAATCTCTCGATTCCTTGAAATATAACTTAGGGTACTTGACTGTTACTCCAGTCGCCATATCCCAGTTATGCAACTGTTTCATTTCTTTACGATACTTTTCTTCAAGCATATACTCTGCAAATCTTCTGTTACCTATTTGTTTCATCAGAGTTACAATCTGTATACCTTCTTGTTTAAGACTAAGTATGTGTGCTGATAACCTCATACAACCATAGAAATCTAACGCTTCTCTTGGTGTTATGCTTTGATTATCATGCAAGTGCTGCAGTATTTTTTCTCGTTGTGTGTTGAGTCTTTTCTCTACTTTATCCATTGTTGCCTCCTTTTAAATCTGCATGTAAAACATTCCCGGTCTCAGACAATACCATTTCAAGGTCTTTGACTGGTGTCTTGTCTCCACTTTCTATATGTGTATCGAGTATACGACATAGCTCTGGTGCGTACACTCTTGCTATAGTTTTTACTTCAGTCTTGTTATCGACATTATAAAATCTAATTGTGTAATCATCAGCCCAAGTCAAATCAACATCAACTCTACCTTTATGCAAGTAACCACTGGTATACATTTTAATGCCAGCTCTACGTTCTTTAGACTCTGGTAAGGCAAAGCAGTTGTGACCTACTATCACACCCCAACAGTTCATAGCATTGGGGTCTGCCATATTTATTTGTCGTAAGATTTCTTTTGAATAATTAAATTCTTCATTAGTCATTTGCTTTCTCCATGTTTAGATTATCAAAATTTTGTACTAGGTTCAACTGATTACTTAAAAATTTACAGACCCTCAGAACAAGAACGGCTTGCATGGTCAAGGACACGAAGTGCCGAAGGGAATCCTTTACCAGAGAGCAAGACGTTTTTGTTAGAGGGTGCATCTATGATATGCCTCCATACTGATTGACATAACGTACTCTTACTTTGTCTTGTATTCTTTTGTATTCCATACAATGTTCTATAGCTTCTGATAGTTTATTAAATGCTAGTCGTTCTACATGCTGATGCTCCCAACAAACGACCATGAACTTACCTTGCTTGGCTTTATATATCTCTATGTTTTTGTCATACTTCATACATGCTATTCGTTGACCATCTGCATTAGTATCTATTGTAAAAAATTCTTCGTCTAATTCTTCCATAAATTTCTCCTTTTAATTTTCCAGAAAACTCATGTGTTAAAATCTACAGCTCAACATGAGAGTGTTGTTGTTTATAAATTCGACCAACCATATCTCAGCTGGAGATAAAAGGCCGTCTGCTCAAGGCACGCAGAGCAGCGGCTTTTATCAGAAGCTTTCGATAACCCCTAAGATAAACTGTTCAAGTAATCCTGAGAATAAGATGGTAAAGAATATGAGGATGAAGATAACCCCTACTACATCTTCTATAAACCCTTTCATGGTGTCCTCCATAAGTATAATATAAAAGCTAAAATCACTAGCATCAAGCCGACAAAAACAAGTGGAACTAAATACAACATGCGAACCTCCTTTGCAAAATTAATGAGCAGTTTATAGACTTGCTCAGGTCTTTCGTCTTAGCTTTCAGACTTAAGCTTCTTCTCTACTGATGCTGTGTTATCAATAGTTTCTGTTGCTCGTTGTGGCATCTCTGCAAGTGTCCTTCTAGGTGTGACATCTATCTTCTGTCCCAACATCACTTTCTCCAAAGCTTTCTGCATAAGCTCCATCTGTGTTTTGGTGACACCAGCTTGCTCAATTTGAGAGTCCAATCTTTCAAGCTTTGTAGAGATGCTGTTGTTCTTCTCACATTCTCTATATTCTTCATCATACTCTGCTGACTTATCAGCTATGTATTTAGCCTTGTTATCTACCTTCCATAAAAGGTCGTCATTAGCCTTTTTTAGCTCGTATGAACGCTGATAGTCATTTGAGATTGTGTCGAAGATAGTTCTCCACGCATTTACTAATTCATTACTCATAATATTACTCCTTTCAAATATTGTTAATTTATGCAGACAGGTGTCCAGCAAACGACTGTAGAGCAACATCTAATTTGTCTTGCGCGAGGAATTGCCGTCTATCAGGCAAGGGGAAATTAGTTGTTGGGTAATACAAAGACAAGCCAGCACTCTTCTGCTGGCAAGACTGCACCGCACTCTACCAATGTCGTTTGATGGTAAGACTGGTCAGTAAATTAACATCTTGAAAGGACTATATTGAGTAATAGAATTGTGAATGAAGTGGAGGGCATCTTCGGTAACACAATCTTAAATGCTTGAGGGCTGTCTTGGGAGCTGAAAAAGACAGCTAATGAAATTAAGACCTTGACATGGAAGTGAGAACAAGGCTTAAATACAAGCTTATAAGGAACTGTATGATGCAAATAGGAGAATGTGATGAGCAACAAGCTGACTACAAAGCAGAAAGCATTGGTTGATACACTCGTAGCAACTGGTGGCACAATAACAGATGCTAGTGCAAAAGCTGGATATAGTGATGGGGATAGTGGTAGAGTTACAGCTAGCAAGGCTTTGCGATTGCCACATGTGCAACAGTATATGATGACTTGCATTGGAGAACAGCTTGGTCTGAATGCTACGAAAGCCTTGAGCAAGCTAGTAACACTATCAGATAAGGCAAAGAGTGAGTATGTACAGCTTGAGGCTAGTAAAGATTTACTAGATAGGGCTGGTTACAAAGCAGTAGACAGAGTAATGCACAATCATGTTGGTAATATATCTGTCAATATAGACCTAACATAATTTGCTGATAGTATGCTACAGACTCTGACTGTGAGTGGGGTGGGGTCAAAAGTCGACCACTCACAGTTGCAAGGGATAGTCCACTAACATTTTAGGAGAAAAAAGCTTGATGAAAATATTTTTACAATTAAAAGGATTGATTATGCGTGTTGCTGTGTTAATGGCTAATCTACTACAAAGAAAGGAAGAAGCTATGCCTCAAGGAAAAGGAACGTATGGAACTACTAAGGGTCGCCCACCTAAGAAGTCTTCTTCGCCCAAAAAGAAGAAAGCACCCTCAAGAAAGAAGAAGTAATGTCTTATGAGCATAAGCTGTCTCCTGTTGAGAGGCAGATGTTAAGAGTAGTTGTTAAGCAAGTGCATCTTAAATACTATCCAAAAGATTTTATTACTGACTATGAAGCTGATAAATTTATTGCTGCTCAACTTCCTGATACTCTTGAGAGATGGAAGAAGGTAGCCACAGACTATGACATAGCTAACAAATGAATTTCAAATACAAGCCAGACGGAGAAGTCCTCAAGACTTTTATGAAAGACAATAGTTTCTTTCGTGGGATTCGAGGTCCAGTTGGCTCTGGTAAATCTGTTGGTTGTTGTGTAGAGGTATTTAGAAGAGCCTTAGAGCAGAAGCAAAATAAAGATGGGATTCGTAAATCTCGCTGGGCTATTATAAGAAACACCAACCCACAATTAAGAACTACTACTATTAAGACTTGGCTTGACTGGTTTCCAGAATCAAACTGGGGAAACTTTCATTGGTCTGTCCCTTATACTCATCACATAAAAATGAATGACCTTGACCTGGAAGTAATTTTTTTAGCACTAGATAGACCAGAAGATGTAAAGAAACTTCTTTCTCTTGAACTAACTGGGATATGGGTCAACGAAGCTAGAGAGATTCCGAAAAGTATTATTGATGCGTGTACTATGCGTGTCGGTAGATATCCAAGTATGCGAGAAGGTGGCTCAAGTTGGTCAGGTGTTATCTGTGATACTAACGCACCAGAGGAAGACCATTGGTGGGCTATCATGTCAGGAGAAGTTCCGATACCAGACCATATCCCAAGAGAGCAAGCAGCAATGTTAATTAAGCCTGACAACTGGAAATTCTATACTCAGCCTCCAGCTATGAAAGAGAACTTAGGTGAAAAGGGTGAAGTGCTATCTTATTCCCCCACACCTAAAGCAGAAAACAGTAAGAACATCCTACAAAGCTACTATCCAAATATTGTTAATGGTAAAACCAAAAGCTGGATAGATGTGTATGTAATGAATAGGTTGGGAATGATTCAAGAAGGCAAACCAGTCTATCCTGATTTTGTAAGCGACACCCACATTGCGGAAGAGGAAATCCCAGTTGCTGTTGGCGTTCCTCTTTATATTGGTATTGACTTTGGGCTTACTCCGTCTGCTGTGTTTGCACAGAAGGTTCGAGGTCGTTGGTTAATTCAATCTGAGATTGTTGCTATTGATATGGGGATTGTTCGCTTTGCTGAACTACTTAGACAAGAAATAGCTACTCGGTTTAATAGTCTTGATGTTTATATCTATGGCGACCCAGCTGGGGATTTTAGAGCTCAAACAGATGAGTCAACTCCATTTCAAATTCTAAGAGGTGCTGGATTAAAGGCAGTCCCAGCTCCAAGTAATAGTATCGACCTAAGACTTGAATCTGTTTCTTCTCAACTAAATAAAATGGTGGATGGTAAGTCTGGATTTTTATTAGACAGACGTTGCCCTCAACTTATAAAAGGTTTTCAAGGTGGCTACTGCTACAGAAGAATGCAAGTATCAGGAGAAAGATTTGAGGATAAACCTGAAAAAAATATGTATTCTCATGTGCATGATGCTCTTCAATATTTAATGTTAGGTGCTGGAGAAGGCAGAAGTTTAATGTCTGGACAGAAGCCTATGCAAGCTTTCAATGCAAGAAAAGGCTTTGATTTATTCAAAAGACCTAGTATAGCTAGAAAGAAGAACTTTTTTGGAATGGATATACGGAGGTAAGTATGTGCTTTGGTGGTGGTAGTAGCCCAACCCCTGAACCTAAAGAAGAGGTAAAGGAAGAAACAAAGGCTGCTAAAGAAGAAGAAGAAGAAAAGAAAATTGTCAATAGACAGAAAGCTCTTGAAGAAGAGGTAGAAACAACAAGCCCAGTTAAAACAAGTCTTTTTTATGATACTGGTGGTACAGTCTTTAGAAGAAAAGTTGGTAGAGGTTCTTTGTTTACAAGTAGTCCAGGTGGTTCTGGTTTTCTTTCAAGAGGTGTGCAACAAACACAAACTGGTTTAAGAAAGTATTGATATGCACATTGGTATGCCAACAGAGCCAAAAGAATTAGCCAAATACTATAAAGAAAAATTTGAAAAAGCTAAAGCTGTACGTCAACACTTTGAAGATGTGTTTGATGATTGTTATGAATATACAATGCCTATGCGAGAAACTTTTAAGTCTAAGACTATAGGCGAAAGAAGAGATGAAAAAATATTTGATGAGACTGCTGTTGTTGGTGTACAAGAGTTTGCATCAAGGCTACAGCAAGGACTTGTTCCTAACTTTGCTCGTTGGGCTGATTTTGCTGCTGGCTCTGAGATACCAGTTGATGAACGTGATGAGATAAACAATGACCTTGAACTTATAACTGAATATGTTTTTGAGGTATTACAAAATTCAAACTTCTCACAAGAGGTTCATGAATCCTTTATGGACTTGGCTGTGGGTACTGGCATTCTTCATGTTAGTGAAGGTGATGCTATTAATCCAATTACTTTTTCTGCTATTCCTTTACCTCATGTAGTTCTTGATGTTGGACCGAATGATAACATAGACCATGTTTATAGAGAGAGGTCAGTTAGATATTCTGATTTGCATATTTTATTTCCAGAGCAAGAACTTTCTCAAGAGTTGAGTAATTCAATTATGTCAAGACCTGATGAAAAAACAAAACTTCTTGAGGTAGTTTGTAAAGATTATTCTAAAATAAATGAAGATGCTTTTATGTATATTTGCATTGAGCTACCAACTTTAACAGTATTAAAGCAAGAATCATTAGTTGGTACTGGTAGCAATCCTTATATATGTTTTAGATGGAATACATGTGCTGGTGAAGTCTATGGGCGAGGTCCAATATTTAACTGTTTGAGTGCAGTTAAAACTACTAATCTAACAGTAGAATCTATTTTAAATAATGCAGCAATGGCTATATCTGGCATTTATCAAATGGATGATGATGGAGTTATTAATCCAGATACAATTAACTTAGTGCCTGGAACTGTTATTCCTAAAGCTCCTAACTCTGCTGGACTTCAACCAATTAAACAAGCTGGAGATTTAAACTTTACAAACTTTGTATTAAGTGACATGAGGCAAAATATAAAAAGAGCTTTGTATAATGATATGCTTGGTAATCCAGATAAAACACCAGCTAGTGCAACAGAAGTAGCAGAACGAATGGCTGATTTAAGTAGACGTATGGGTTCAGCATTTGGAAGATTGCAAGCAGAAATGGTACAGCCAGTATTGCAAAGAGTTGTTTATATCTTAAAGAAACAAGGAAGAATAGAAATTCCAACTTTAAATGGTCGTCAGATAAAAGTAAAATCTGTATCGCCACTTGCACAAGCACAATCAAATCAAGATATTTCAGCTATAGCTAGATGGTTAGAATTAGTTGGTGGTTCATTTGGTCCTGAAACAGTTAATCTTTTGGTTAATACAGAAGCAACTGCAGCCCATCTTGCTAGAAAGTTTGGTGTACCAGATACATTAATTAGAGATTTAGAAGAACGTAAGATGTTAGTGCAAACAGCACAACAACTTGCTCAACAACAAATGATGCAACAGCAACAACAACCTATGGAAGCAATGCCAAATGAACAAGCAGCTGAGTAATGACAAGGTAGTAACAAGTTCTTTTGATGGATTTCCAAGACACAAAACAGCAGAAGAAACAATAAGTTTAAATATGCACGCATTGTTTAACAGCCCTACTGGGAAAGAAGTATTAAGATATTTAAGAAGTATTACTATAGAAGCAGTACATGGTTCGGCTGTAACAGATGAAGTTCTTAGACACGCAGAAGGGTCTAGGTATATCGTTGGCATCATAGAACGCAGAGTTGTTCATGGTGATAAAGTAGCAAGAGAGGAGTAAATTATGAGTG
>VTLG01012900.1_pt1 | contig 35419 bp, 36 predicted proteins | sample 4694571 | NCBI WGS metagenome assembly VTLG01 (sample SAMN12604809, study PRJNA352737) | marine metagenome | biome: ENVO:00000447; feature: ENVO:00000209|ENVO:00000569|ENVO:01000036; material: ENVO:00002151; isolation source: viral sequences binned using virsorter ...
TATAAACATGAAAATAGATAATAATAGTATTAAATTAATTGATATAGATAAATTGTATATTGGGCTTAATGAAAAAATGGTAGCAATTAACCCTAATGATTTTGATGAAATTATTAATAATGCAATTATAAAAAAAGATAAGCCAAGTAAATTAAATATTCAATCTGATATTGATGATTTAAAAGAAGAAATAAATATCATTAAAGCTAATCAAAAAAATGATTTTAATTCATTAGATAAAAAAATAGATAATCAATTATTACCTATTCATGAAAAAGATATTGATTTAAAAAATGATATTAAAACATTGTTTGATGATATAGAGGATATAAAAAACGATATGGAATATAAAGTTCATCAAAATGATATTGATGATGCAATAAACGATTCTAGTTATTTTCATGATTTAGATAGTAAAGTTGAAGACCTAGAAAATTATCATCATAATCAAGTTGAATTAGATTATGTTGAAAGCATCGATAATAGATTGAAACGCATTGAATGTGGTCTGATTGGTCGTGTATTTAATAGCATTAAAAGTGTATTTAATACACTAAAAAGCGTTAGAATATCAATTAAAACAAAATAACATTGGTTAAGTATTGGTAACCAAGAAAGGACTATAATAATATGCTAACAAGGAAACACTTCAAAGCAATTGCACAAGTAATTAAAACTACAAGCACTAAGAAACAATTAGTAAATGAATTATGTATTATATTTAAGCAATCTAATAGTTTATTTAATAAAGATAGATTCATTGAAGCTTGTAAGAAATAAGTAATAGCACTCCACAATATCCTACCTAAATAAAAAGCTCACTTAATGGTGGGCTTTTTTCTTATCCTTTTGTAATTATAAAATAAATTTTAATAAATTATTATAAGATACAACCTAAAATCCATCTAGTTTTCAACCTACGAGGGAAGGGACAAGGGACAACTATGGGGGGGTATATGGCCGAAAAACACCTGCACCCATTCTAAGGTAATTTTTTGAGATTTGGTATTGGTTAATTTTTTCTTTTTTTTTACTATAATTAGTTTTTTTTCTTTTAGTATATATTTACTGTATATATTTACTGTATATATAATATATATATATAAGGGACTCCTGATTTTGAATTTTTTAATATTTTTCTTATATTATTTTATGGATTTCAAAGAAATAAAAGGCACAAAGCATTATCTGTACGATAATGAGCAGGAGTTTAAAGTCCAACATCCTGAAATTTTTGTAAAAAATAATTGGCGTAATGGTGAAGAAGGGGAGTGGGTTTTTACTGATGACAACAATGTGTGCCAAATCCTAAGAAAATTTACAATAAAGCAGACAAATAGTAAAGGGACGCTCTGTGTGCGTACTGTTATTGGTACGTTCCAAGTTAAAAACAAAACACGAAAGATGTTAGGCGAAGATGGTATTGCTGAAAATATCTATAGATTCTCTGGAACGAACCCAACACAAGGTGATTTGTCTAAAAAGCAAGTATTATTTGCAAGATACGTTGCTACAGGCATTGACCCACACACTGCGTACAAAACTGCGTACCCTACTGCTAAAAAAGATAAGTATGTTAACGAAAAAGTCAATTCATTACTAAAAACAGAGAGCGTAATAAGCATGATAGATAAAAAAATACAAGAAATACTAGACGAAGAAGGTGTTTCTCCAAATTATATTATCCAAAGGTACAAAACAATTGCTGATGTTGCTGAGAGTGATTCAAATAGGTTGAGAGCACTTGATAGTTTAAGCAAAATGAGTGGATTGTTCGCTGTTGAGAACAAAAAGACTGAGCAGGTGACTGTTTGGAATGGTTTCACTAAAGAACAAATGGAGAGTATAACAGATGGAAAAATCGGAGAAAAGCAATTACTTGCACACCAAGAAAAAGAATGAGGATAACTGTCCAATTTGTAAAGAAAGCCTTCGGCTTACTGACGAAATATCCAATAGATTCGGTTTAGTTGATGAAGATGATAATGTTATTGGTTGGATGTGTGCATTTTGCAAGTCAGAGTTTGATGAAAAAGACAAAATCGTCACAATTAATGATGATGAGTTTGGCTCTATGGACATAAATGCTGAAGCATGAACCTCTTAGAAACAGTTATATTTCTTATTTTGATTACTGTTTCTACATATTATTATCATAAAATGGACGATTTGCAATTGTGCCCAAAATATTGCGAAATTAACCATGCACATAATTACGGAAATTTATACAAAGGAGAAGTAAGATGGCAAAGTTTGGAAGTAGAAGTAAAGCAAGACTCGCTACCTGTGATGAAGACTTGCAAGAGCTCTTTGAAGAAGTAGTGAAGATATTTGATTGCACAGTGTTGTGTGGTCATAGAGGTGAAAAAGACCAAAACGAGGCATATGAAAAAGGAAATTCTAAAGTAAAGTACCCTCATGGTCGTCACAATGCAAAACCTAGTAACGCTGTAGATGTTACTCCATATCCTGTAGATTGGGAAGATTTAGATAGAATGAACTATTTTGCTGGTATTGTTAAAGGTATTGCACATATGAAAGGCATCCCAATTCGTTGGGGAGGTGACTGGAACGATAACACAGATTTAAAAGATAATAATTTTGATGACTTACCACATTTTGAACTAAGGAGAGACTAGATGGCAACGACAATTTCAGCTGCTACCTTATCTGTTTCAATTAAGGAAACAATTAATTTAAACGGACAAGAGCAAGGAGCAGTAAATAATTTTACAATATCAAGTATTAATGAAGTTTTTAAGAGAATAGTTACATGTCCTGCAAATCAAGACACTACTGTTGCTACATTTCAAACAGCTACAAATACTGCTGACAATTCTATAGACTTAGAAGATGTTAGGTACATAAGATTGACAAATTTAGATGATACTAATTCTATTAATTTATCACTACAGGTTGCTGGGGGTGAAGATGGTAGTGCTAATATGTCTACAACTTTGCTAATAGAAGCAGGAAAAAGCTTTGTTATGGGTTCAGCTCATGATGGCATAGCTTTGTCTGATGCAAATGCAACTATAGTTACATCGTTGACTGATTTAGAAACTTTATTAGTAGACCCTAGTGCTAATGCAGTTGATGTAGAAGTTTTTGTAGCAAGTGTATAGGAGGTTATATGGCACACGATAAAAAAGTTATAGTAATACAAAAACCAGAAACAGCTCATTCTGATATTAATGAACTAATAAAACATAATAATGCAAAAGTTATGGCTGAGGAGCTTCAAACAAATCCAAGTCCAGAGAATCCTGCATTGCATACTGCTGTTGGTGGCATCATTCAAGATGCTGTAGGTGAAGTTAGAAATGCATTAGAAGGATTACCAGAAGACGAGTTAGAATAATTGGCTAATTTAAACCTACATGGTGATGTTAGCAAGAAAGAAGAAGTACTAAAGCTTGCATATGAAGACTTAATTGTTTTTGGTAAGTTATTTTCTCCACAAGACTTTCTAGCATCTGCCACTCCAGACTTTCATAATGAAGTTGGTAAATACTTAATTGATAGAACAAAACAGCAATTAGCACTAGTTTTACCACGAGACCACGCAAAATCTACATTAGCAGCTACAGCAATCTTACATAGAATCTTATTTGCCACAAAAGAGCGTCCTGAATTTATTGCATGGATAGGTGAGGCACAAGACCAAGCAACAGATAACTTGTTATGGCTACAGAATCATATCTATGAAAATCCTGCAATTGAATATTATTTTGGCGATTTGCAAGGAGATAAGTGGACTAAGACAGAATTCACTACTAGTAATGGTTGTAGGATGATTGCCAAAGGTACATCTCAGCGTCTTAGGGGTAAGAAGCAGTTATCTACAAGATATACTGGAATTGTCTTGGACGACTTTGAATCAGAGTTAAACACAAAAACACCCGAAGCCAGGAGGCAAATCAAAGATTGGGTGACTGCTGCTGTTTATCCTGCTATTGATTTTGATAAAGGTGGGTTTTTGTGGTGTAATGGAACAATTGTTCATTATGATAGTTTTTTAAATAATGTAGTTCAAGGGAGTAGAAACGCTGCAAAAAGTGGTGAGGATTATTCTTGGGATGTTGTAACATATAAAGCAATCCTTGATAGTGGAGTACCATTATGGCCTTCAAGGTGGCCACTTAAAAAATTAGAAGAACGTAGACAGTTTTATATAGATACAGGAACTCCTGCAAAATTCTATCAAGAATATATGAATCAAGCAAAGTCTCCTGAAGACCAAATTTTTTCTGAGGAGGATATAAATGATGGTTTATATAAAGGACATCTTAAGTTTGACGAAGGAGCAAATTCTTGGTATATTAAACTGGACGATGGTGAAACGAAGTATGTTAATATTTATATGGGTGTTGACCCAGCTTCAACACTTGGGATACGCAACGATTTTAGTGTTATTATGGTTACTGCAGTTACTGCAGACAATGATTATTATGTTGTTGAATATTGGAGAAAGAAAGTCTTACCTATGGAATGTGCTGATGAAATATTTAAAATCGCTAAAAGATATGAACCGATAAGAAGAATAAATATAGAAACAATTGCATATCAAGAAATGTTACGTAATTATGTTCAGAGGCGAAGTAAAGAAGAAGGATTATTTCTACCTGGTATTGAACAGGGAATTAAGAATTATGGTAACCATAAAAAGAAAGATAGGTTGTGGGAAGGGTTGCAACCTATGTTTAAGGCTGGTGCGATACATATGAAGAAATCACATCATGAATTGATAGGAGAGTTGATAGATTTCCCTAAAGGGTCTCATGATGACACAATAGATGCGTTCTGGTTGTCACTCCAATATGCACGTGGTAATAAAAACGCTGGAAAGAAAAAAATGGAGAAAGACAGAAAAGGTAGGTATGTAAAGGCGAAAAAGCTTTATAATTGGATGACAGGGCTACGTATTCGTTGATTTGCATTTTTACTGGATAATTCTGTATATTATACTATATGCTTAAAGAAGATAAATTAGCAACAGAGGTAAAAGAACAGTATCAGAAATGGCTTGACTCAAGAAAAGACTGGGATACACAGGCCAGAGAAGATATTGACTTCTATTTAGGAAATCACTTTAATCAAGAAGAAATGGATATGCTTGCTGAACGAAATCAAGCATCTATGCCAATGGATAGATTGTATGGAGCGATTGAACAATTTAAAGCGATTATCACTTCTAAACCTCCTAAATTTTCATCAGTTCCAAGAGAAGATTCTGACACAAAGATGTCTAAAGTGTGGAATTCAATTCTTGAATATATTTGGGATATATCTGATGGAAATGAAACATTTAAACAAGTTATTCATGATTATGCAGTTACAGGGCTTGGATATTTTTATGCGTTCTTAGAGCCAGAAGCTGATTTTGGTAGAGGTGAAATTAAATTTACGCACTTAGACCCATTTAGAGTAGTAGTTGACCCTAACTCAAGAAATCGTTGGTTTGATGATGCATCTCAAATTATTGTTTCCACAATATTAACTGAGTCACAATTGTTAGATACATATCCAAAATTAGAACCAATGATTAAAGATATTGAATCAATGATGTATAGTGACTCTGATTATCCTTCAGGTCAAAATTTATCTCAAGGAAAAGCATTTACTCCAGACATAGTTAATAACAATGAGCATGATAGTACAAATAGATATAGAGTCCTTGAATGTTTTAGGAAAGTAAAAGTTGCATATTATCGTTTCTTAGATAAAACAACAGGGGAAGAAAAGATATTAGATACTGAATCATTAAATCAAATAATGGAAGATGAGCGTGTTAAGTTAGCTGTTGAGCAGAATATGGTGGATGTTGTGGAAGTTATGCAAACAAGAATTAAGCAAGTATGTACTGTAGGTCAGATTGTTTTATTTGAACGTGTTTTAAATACAGATATATTCCCAGTTGTACCTGTTCCAAATATATGGACAAATACTCCTTACCCAATGAGTGACGTAAGGAAAAATAAAGATTTTCAAAGGTTCTTGAATAAGTTGACATCTCTCATCACAACTCACGCACAAGCATCAGCAGGTCTTAAATTACTTATCCCTCAAGGCTCTGTCCAAGACGTTGAAGAATTGGAACGTGACTGGGCAAATCCTAACGCCACAATAGAGTATGATGCATCTTTTGGAGAACCTCATTTTCCTGCTCCACAGCCACTTGCGAATTCTATCATGGATTTACCAAAGTTTGTGGAGCATTATATTGATTTAAATATGGGTATATTTGAAATGCAGCAAGGCAATACTGAAGCTGCACCAAGAACTTCTTCAGGAACAATGATGATGGAAGATTTCGGACAACGAAGAAGTAAATCAAAATTAAGAGATGTAGAGGGTAGTTTGCGTAGATTGGGAAAAGTATGTTATAATCTAGCAAAATATCATTATGATTATCCAAAAACATTTAGAATCGTTCAGCCAAATAATGATTTGACTGAATATATGGTTAATAAAAGAATGTATGATGACAAAACAAATGAGTTAATGTCAATACATAATGACCTTACAATTGGTCAGTTTGATGTTCGTATTATAGGTAATTCTACAATGCCTTCAAATAAATGGGGTGAGTGGAATGTATATATGGAAGCATATCAAGCAGGCTTAATTGATAGAAATGAGGCATTAAAGAAAACCGAAATATTTGATAAGGAAGGAGTCCTTAGTAGAATGGATATGGTAGCACAACTACAACAGCAACTACAAGGTGCAACTGAACAAATCAAAAAACTAGAAGGAGACTTACAAACTGCACACAGAGAAGCAATCAGCTCTAGGAAGCGAACTGAAGTAGAGAAGTTTAAAGCAGACCTTAAGAAGATTGAAACTGATTCTAAAGCAAAAAGTGAAGTCTCCATTAATAAGTTAAATAATGCTGTTAGACTTGAGGCAGAGAAATTACGTGCTAATAATTTAGCGACTATACGTAGTGACGCTCAAAAAGCCAAAGAGAAATAGCAAGGAGGCAACTAAATTATGAGTAACGCACAAGAAGACAGAAATCAGCACGCTGGTGAAACTGACGGAAGTGTAGGGCAAGATGCAACGTCAAACAATCAAGAGAATTCTAATGATTGGGAATCACAAGCAAAGTACTTCCAATCAGAAAAGGATAAACTCTTTGAGGAAAATAAGAAGTTAAAAGGCTATGAAGAGGTGGGTAAGTTTTTGGAGTCTCGTCCTGACATCGTTCAAGATATTGACAAGAAGATGCAGAGTGAAGGCCAACCAGCAAAACAACCAGCTTTAAAAAGACCTGACAATTTTGACCCATGGGAAGCCTATAATGACCCATCATCTGAATCGTATCGCTATCGCATGGCAGAACTAGACAACACAGTTAATAGTGCTGTTGATAATGCTGTCGCAGGAATTAAGTCTGAAGCTGGAGAAGTTAAACTTAGAAATCAATTAACCGAAAAAGGTTTGAATTCAGAACAGATTAACTCGTTTATGGATTTTGCACAAAAACATCCTGCCGACTATGGTATTGACAATGTTATTAAAATGTGGCAAGCAGTAAATAGTTCTGGTGAGCAACAATCTAATGATTTTGCTAAGATTAAAGAAAATCAAGCTACTCCTAGTCCGTCTGGTGTGTTGACGAGTGAACAACCTCCTCAACAAAATGAGATGGATGAAGTGTGGAAAGATGTGCTTGCAGCTGGTAGTAGAGCGAAGGTATTGTAAACAAGAATATAAAGTTAGGAGAAAATAATGGCTACTTATAATAGTGGACAGGTAAAATTTGGAACTCCTGGTGCAGTCATTGACTCTACAGTACACTCAAGACGTTTATACGATTTTAGTGATAGAGTAGCAGACTTAGCCCCAGACGAGTCTCCATTTTTTGTTTATTTGTCAAAAGTAGGAAAAGTTCCAACATCTGATTCTCAATTCAGATTTTTGGAAGATAGAACAAAAGTGTCAATTACAGATAGAAGTTTCTTACTAAAAGGTGGTATCACATTAGTTGCTGCTGGAAGTACTGATTCTGTTGTATTTGATACTGCTGGAGGGGATGGAGTTGATTGGTTAATCCCTGGAATGGTTGTTGCAATTGGCGATGTTGATGGTAATAGTGTTCCAACAACATGTAATGTTCGTATTGATACAGTTGATAACGCTTCAAGTGCAACTCAAACAACTTGTAATGTTACTTCTATATCAGTGATTGGTGGAAGCACTCTTGCATTAGCTGATGATTCAAAATGTACTGTAATAGGTACTTCTTTTGAACAAGGTTCTGGTGCACCAGATGTATTTACACAAGAACTAGATAATGATTACGGATACACACAAATCTTTAAAACAGCTTGTGAAATGACTAATACAGCACGAGCAACTGTTTATAGAGGTTATGCTGATGAGTGGAAACGATTATGGAATCTTAAATTAAGAGAGCATAAAATTGATATTGAGAGAGCAATGTTGTTTGGTCAACGAGGCAGTGCAGGTGGTATACAATACACAGATGGTATTGTTGGTAGCACTATTTACAATGGCTATTCAAATATTGTAAACAATGGTGCTCAACTTTCTTATAATGAAGGTGCTCCATATTATAAATCAAACACAGCAGCAGAGTGGACATATGATGATATGTTGACTGACTTTGAAGTAATTTTTGACCCTGCAAGGGGTGGAACTAGTGCAAAACTAGCTTTAGCTTCAAGACCAGTTATATCTCATTTCAATAAACTAGGTTCAACAGGATTAATAAGTGGGTCTTTAACCGATGGTGACCAGAGGTATAATTTCCCAGCTAGTAAAGGAGCTTTTGGACATCTAGTGAATAAAGTTCAAACTGTTCATGGAGACTTAACTCTTGTAGCAGAACCTTTATTTAGAGGATTTTCGGCTGGATTTATGATGATGGTTGATTTAGACCATGTTTCATATAGACCTTTAGTTGGGAATGGTGTAAATAGAGACACTTCAATCACAACAAATGTGCAACAAGCTGATGAGGATTTACGAAAAGATATGATTCTAACAGAAGCAGGTCTTGAAGTAACTCTTCCTGAAACACATGCGTTGATTAATTTGGAGGGCGTGTAAGATGAGAAGTGATGTATTGAATTCAAATAGTAATAACTATGGTAAAGTATACGATGTTAAAGATGTAGAGCTTGTATCTGCAGCAAAAACGCTAGCTATTTCTGATAGTGGTAAAGTGTTTATGTGCGAATCTTCTGGTGGTGCTTTTTCTATAACATTACCTGCAGCAACTGAAAATAAAGTAGGTTGGAATTGTAAGTTTATTGTATGGGAAGAAACTCCTACAAATGACATTACAATCGCAGCAGGAAGTGCTATATTAAGTGGTGTTAACAAAGACGCAGGTGGTGATGCAGCTAATTCTACAGCAGGAACGCAAGTTTCTAACATTATTCTTGACACAACTGCTGAAAGAGGAGATGTTGTTGAAATAATGTATTACGGAGACGAATACGTATTTACTGCATTTAGTAGCATTAATAATGGTATACAAACATCATAAACCGAAGCAATAAGGTTTAATAGTTTTGTAGAGCTATGGGAGTTGTCGTATAAAGGGCGACTCCCAAATCTACTAAAAATTTAAATGGAGTCATAATGACAAAGAAAAATAATAAAGCACGTTGGATTAAGTTTAAACCTAAAGGTACTGATACAGTACCAGCAATGCTTACTCCTGGTGAATTCGTAATCAAAAGAGATGCAGCTAAGAAATTAGGATATGAGAATCTTGAGCATATGAATGAAACTGGAGAGTTGCCTACTAAAGATGGGCGTGAGAGAACAACAATCATACAGCGTAATAAACCAAAATAAGGAGTAGGCTATGCCACAAGGTAAAGGAACATATGGAAGTAAAGTAGGTAGACCTCCTAAGAAAAAAGCAGAAGGCTATATGGGTGGTGGTAAAGTAGAAGGATATAATCCTGAAGTTGTTGCTGATGCTGTAAGGAGAAGGCGTGCACATACGAGGAAACGTAAAGAAACTATTAAAGAGTTAGAAAAAAAGTGGAGAAAAGAGGCTTCAGCAAAAGCTGTAAAAAAGTCTGTTGAAAATGCAAAGAAGCAAATGAAGACACGAAAAGAAAATGAGAAATTTTTAAAAGAATTTGGATATGAACCAGAACAATTTAACGAAGGAGGCATGGTTATGGAACCAGAAGAGTATAAAAAAGGTGGTAAAGTAAAAAAGAAAAAAGGTAAATGGTATCCAGGGAAAGCTTTAGAATGGATGACAGGTGCTAAGAAAAGAAGACTTAAAAAGGCATATGAAAAAGAAGGCATGTCTCAAGAAAAAGCTAAAGCAAAAGCTAAAGAAGAAGCTCCTAAAAGTGGCAGAGTTAGAAAAGGTGCAATTACAGCAGCAGACACTAAAACTAAAAAAGGTGGTGAATTCGTAAAGTATAAAAAAGAATCTAAAGCAGCAGGTTCATTTAGAGAAGCATTTGCAGCAGCTAGAAAAGCAGGTAAGAAAACATTCACATGGGATGGTAGAAGTTATGCAGCAGTTACTAAAGAAGATGTAGCTAAGAAAAAAGCAGACAAAGCAGCTTCAGATTCAAAATTAAAAGCAGCAGAAGATGCAGCTACAAAGAAAGCAATGAAGCCAGAATCTCAAATACAAAAAGCGAATAAAAATCCAGACGATGTAATTAAAGTTACACGAATGAGTGAAGGTGGGAAAGTAGGCTCTTCTAACCCATATGGTTGGCCAAGTACAGATGCACGAGGTAGAAAAGACTAGATGGCGATATATAAATATGATGACAAGAAGAAGAAAGTAGTTGAAGTTAAATCTATTCCAAAGGATTCTCGTATTAGTGATTATATTAATATGCGTACCACTTGGGCTAAAACTACAAAAGTTGAATTCTCAAGTCAAACACTGGATGAGTCAATTAATGAAATAAATAATAGGAGAAGTTAAGGTTGGCTAATTTTAAAGAACAAGTAAATGACCTTACAGGGTTTTCAGCAACAGATGATACTGCATTAGCAGATTGGTTGAAAAATGCATGTTCTGAGTTATTGCAAGCTATTGGTCCAGAGGGAAGGGGTCATGTATCTACAACCACATCGTTTACAAATACACAAGCAATCACTACAAGTTGGGTTAACTCTGTAACAAGAAGTGATGGCACATATGATAGAGAATGTGCTTTAATTACATCAGAAAAAATAGGTGAAGCACAAGACCCTAATTCTATGTTATATGCTACTCAGTCATACCCAGCATATTATTGGGCTGACAGTTCAACGATTACCTTATTACCATCTGGGAGTGGAAAAGTTAATCATGTTTCTATTCCTACTCCTGCAGTGACAGATAATTCAATTACAAACTTCCCTGATAATTATGAGCATTTAGTTGTTCTTCATGCCTCTATGAGTGCTATCATAAGACAAATGACTGACATGCAATCTAGTGCTACAATTACAGAAGCATTAGACCAAGCAAATGCATCTTTAGATTTAATGGATACTGAGTTAACTAATTCAAAAACACAACTAGATGCTGCTGAGGTTATTATTGATAAACAGGGTAGTAAACTTGATGATGTATATGATACGACTCAACTTTGGGACAATACAAATAAACGCTTTCAACGTGTTAAAGATGCTATATCTAAAGCTGAGTTACTTATAGATGATGGTGCAAATGTTGCTGGTGACAATGCAGGTGCAGGAGCAGGTAATACAGCAAGTGCACAATTCTGGTTATCAGATGAAGATACAGATATGGTATCATCAACTATTAGTATTGCATCTCAAGAATTATCAAGAGCTCAGAATTCTATGCAAGAGATTAATGGTCTTATCCAATCTGCTACATCTTATAGTGGACCAGGTGGAGATACTTTGAAATTATCTTCTGAGCATCTAAGTAGAGCAGGGACATTAGGGAATCAAGCATCTTCATATTTAAATGAGGCAAGTGGAAGGCTTGCAATTGACACTCAAAGGTATACTTGGCTTGAAGGAAGACATGCAAAACTTGCAGCAGATTATCAAAGAGGTCTTGCTGCTATTGGAGGGGGAGGAGCTGATTAATGGCGATAAGTGATTATACTGTAAAATATATTATTGATGTTGTTTCTGTTACGCATGGAAGACAACCAGAAAATTATATGTTAAGATTGATTAATGATGCATTAATGGATATTTCTATTGAAACTAAAATGTATGAACAAACAGCAACTGCAGACCTAACATCGTATCGCAGATGGTATCCATTGAAAGATTTTACAGATTTAAATAATGTTTCATTGACGAATTCTTTATCAGGAGATACAGGAAATAATAGTGGTGGAACAAATATTATTGATGTTTTTAAGGTTGAGATATTAGACACAGATAGTAGATATAATTTAATTCCAAAATTAACTGACCCACATTTAATCCTTAAAGAAGATACGGATTCAGGTTCTTTAAGTTGGGATTCAAATAAATCTGCTGGTGATTTAACAACAGGATAAGGTAATTATATGGCACAACGAGATAAACCAAATAGACATTTTGCTTGGTATATGGCCCAAGAAGAAATATATGGTGGGTTTAAATTAGGACTTTTAGTAAACAGAGTTACATCAGGTTCAACGAATAGAGAGGGTAATTGGGACACTTACTCAGACTCTTCGGCAACAAATGGGATTCGTATTCATTATCATGCATATCTTCCTTTGGTGAACAGTGTTGATTCTGTTATAGATAATTTTAATTCAAAAATACTAACTTCTGGAGAGGGCTCTAGGCTTCCAAGAGCATTAATGCCTGCTTTAATTGATTATGTTAAGGCAAGACTGTCAGAAGATGCAGGGGATAATGAAAAAGCAACATTATATATGGCACGCTATAGGGAGAAAGTTTCAAAACATCCACATAACAAACAAGGTCTTAGACGTTTGTCAGTACCTAGATTATAGGAGATACGATGGAGAAGAAGGTTAAAACAAAAGAATACAAAGACATTAAAGAAGATATTGAGAAGAAGTTAACTCCAGAAGAAGTATATGATACATTAAATTCTCAACATAGCGAATACTCTGCTAATGCAGAAAGATTTATTACATTAAAAACTAAAGTAGAAGGTGCACTAGAAATGTTAGTACAGATGCATCCAGAATTAACTAAAACAAAATAATAACCCATTCACGCACAGCCAGTGCTTAGGGTAGGAGGTAAAAATGGCAAAACCATTGCATGCATACACAGTGCAAGAATCAAATAATCTTCAGGTTTATGAAGACTATAAATGTGAAATATTAACATTAGATGAAGCTACTGCAAAAACCACAGCTTCTTGGGACACACCAGCAAAAGAAGTTGTATTTTACACTGCAGGAGCTGCTGGTAATGATGATGGTATAACAATCAGTTTAAAGGTAAATGGGTCGCATGGAGATGATATAGTAATAGCTCATGACCAACTTCCATTTACTGTAAAAGGTATGTTAATTGAGGAAGTGACTATACATGGCATTGCAGGGGGTGGAACAGAAGATGACCCTATAACAGTTTTATCATTTCATTAATAGGGGGTTCATATGGCAAGTATTGGAAAACGTAAAATTCCAATTAAGAAGAGTCAGTTAAATCAAGCTGTTCTTAAAAAGAATAATTCTCTTAAAAATAAAAATGAATATCTTCAATCTCAAATCAAAGAAGCTGAGTCTAAATTAGAAGACTTAGGGTCTATAGAGAAAGTTGCACTTAATAGAATTAAGCAAGTGCAAGATAAGTTATCTTCTGATGAGGAAAATGCCCATGGTGTTGCTCAAACTTTAAATCAGTACAATAAGAAACTTAATGATGCTAAAAGTACTTATTCTAAAATACAATTAGAAGAATCTAAAGTATCAGAAGAAGTAGAGAAATTAAAAGAAGAGTCTAGCAAGTTATCTAAAAAAATCTCATTTCTTGAGATTAAAAAGAATGAATATTCTAATCTTAAAGATGATATTAAGTCTACAAACAATCAGGTGAAACGATTGCATAGTGATACTCAGAAGTTAACTAAAGAGAAAATTGAAATCGTACAAGCTCTTGATTCTTTGCAATCTCAATATGATTCTAAAGTTGAATTTTACAACCAAGAGTCAAAAACTCTTAACTCTAAGCAAGATGAATTAAATGCTAAAAATAAAGAAATTTCTAAAGAGATAAAAAAATTAGAATCTAACTTAGAGTCAAAGAAAACTGCATATGATATATCAATTAAAGAATATGAAGATGATATAAAAGCTAGAGAATCTTTAATTGGCAAAAAAGAAGATGAGTATTATAAGTGGGAACGTAAAGTAGAAAACATGAAAAATAGTGTAGATGAAGAGCAAAAACGTATTGACAAGATAAAGGTAAATTATAGTAATTGGAAAGTAAATGCTCTAGCAGAAATTGCACGATTAAAATTAAAAGGTAAGATTGAGAATATAGATAAAGTAGGATTAGGAGAAATCTTAAATGGCTAAGATGGGAATGAGTGCTGTTAAAATCACTGATACTGATGGAGATACTGTAACAGTAACTAATAATAGATTAGATGTTAATGCTACTATAGGTGTTGGCTCTAGTACATTCACAACTTATACTCAAGATACTGCTACAACTTCTGCTCAAACAATAACTGAGTTAATCCCAGTATCAGCAATCACTACTTGTAAAGAGATTATTATACAAGCTGATTTTGATAATGCTAGCTTTATAATGGTGGGAGATGGCAATGTATCAAGTGACGATACAGAAGGAATACGATTGCATGCTGGAGATATGTTAACACTTCCTGTATCTTCAACTGAAAATGTCTCTGTGCGTGCTCCTGATGGAAGTCAAAAGCTTAATATAAGTATTATCACATAATGAGTGGAACTAAACTAAAAAGAGACCATCACCTTTGGACACGAGATACAGTTAAAAATGTATCAGGAGCTCTTACTATTGAATCTCAGGGAGATTTAACCTTAGATGGTAAAGGTAGAAATGTAATCTTAAAAGACTCTAATGTAACTAATGCTTGTTTTGATTTCAATGTAAATAATTGTTCATTTAAAATGATTGACCCTAATACAGCAGGGGATTATACTACTTTTACGCAAGGATTGAATGGTCAATTTACTATACACACTCAAGATGCAGACGATGCAGGTGCAGCCCATATAACTTTAATGCCAGAAGGAGATTTAAAACTTAGTCCTACAACAGGAGATGTACTTGTATCTAGCTCTACCTCTTTAAAACCTTCTCTTACTTTAAAAAATACTACTAATGATGCTCATCCTTCTTCTTTAAATTTCGTTAAAGACAAAGGTGCAGTAGGTGCTGACAATGACATTGTTGGTAGATTGTCATTTACAAGTGATAACGATGCACAAGAGCAAATAGAATTTGCAAGAATAGATATTTCAGTTGCAGATGCAAGCGATAGTAATGAAGGTGGAAAGTTAGAACTAAAAGTAGCTTCACATGATGGAGACTTACAAAATGGGTTATCTATTTTTGATGGCGATGCAGATGGTGAAGTGGATGTTAATATAGGAACTGGAACTGCATCTATGACATCTATAGCAGGGCATTTAAGTTTGCCTGATAATGGTAAATTATATTTAGGCACTAATGCTGATAATGATTATATAACTTCAGATGGTAGTGATATACTTATCAAGAAGAATGATATTACTAGAGTGCAGTTATCAGATACTCAACTATACTTAAACTATAGGGCTACTTCATTTACTTCTACTGCAACAGAATCTCCTACAATTACAATCGAGAGTGATGTAGATGATGCAACTTCAGGAAAACTATCCTTTGTAAAAGATAGAGGTGGTAATGGAACTGCAGGTCAAGATAACGATGAAATTGGTATTATTCAATTTTCAGGTAGAGATGATAGTGGTAGTGGTTGGATTACATATGGTAAAATGATTACTACAATATCAGACGCTTCAGATACAGCAGAGGGTGGAAAGTTAGAACTGCAAGTAGCATCTCATGATGGTGAGGTAGTTACAGGCCTTAAATTGCAAGATGGAAGCTTAGAAGATGAAATAGATGTTACTATAGCAAGTGGAACAAGCTCAAGAACTATTGTATCAGGTGCTTTAACTATGTATGGTGAAACTTTTACTTTACAAAATGCAACAGCATCTCACCCTCAAATGCTTATTACAAATATAAATGATGATGCTAATGGTGGGAATATTCACTTTTATAAAAATAGTACCTCAACAGCAGATAATGATAGCTTAGGAACAATCACTTGGGAAGGAAATAATGATAATCTGCTTGGAGAAACAGTAACACCCTGTAGGATAGATGGTCAATTCTTAGATGTTTCAGATGGAGCAGAAAAAGGTAGAATTAATTTAGATGTAGCTGAATATGATGGAACATTGACTACAGGATTAACTGTATTTGGAACAGCTACTAATGGTCAAGTAGATGTAACTTTGGGTGCATCTGCAACATCAACGATTGGTTTTTCTGGAAAATTACAAGTGCCAGAGATTAGTAGCCCATCAGCTCCTGCAGATGGTGCAGGTGGATATTTATATACCAAAACAGATGGCAAACCTTATTGGATTTCAAATGAGGTTAGTGAAACAGATTTAAGTGCATCAGGTGGTGGTGGTAGTTCATCTTATCATTGGAGTCTGGGAGCTAGGGCTAGATGTCAATATAATAATTGGTTTTGGGCTTGTCATATAACTTATGGATGGAATTATTATTATTACTTTTATTCAACAGGTGCTTCAAGTTTACCAAGTACATATCCAGATAGTTATGCACCTGGCTTTATTGTACCTGTAGATAGTACAGTTACAGGATATAATATAGTTGGAAATCCAAGTACAGGAGATACATGGGAGTTTGCAATAATGAAAGGTGCTCAACCTACATTTGGGAGTGCAGGAGATTGGACTTTATCTCAGATTGGCTCAACTCAATCAGCAGGTGGCTTTAGTCTTAGACTGTACAAATGGGAAGAGACAGGACTTTCTGTTGCTGTTAGTAAGAATGATATGATAATGCCAGTTTTTAGAAGGACTACAGATAATGATACTAGTCTGGCTTATAATGAGTTTAGTATGAATGTAACATTGAGCCCATCATAGGAGAATTATGGATAGAATTAATTTTGATTCAAACAAAGATTATATGGAATTGCTAGAAGAATTAGTTAATAAAATTAATGAAATAGTGGATTGGATAAATTCACAATGATGGAAATGCAAGATACACTTAAAACATCATTTATAGGATATGGAACATTCCAGTTAGGGTTATGGAATGTATTACCAGAAGTAGTTAATGTAGCAGTAGGAGTCGTTACATTTTTTTATATCGCAGTAAAGTTGTATATTGCATTAAAAGAATTATAATAGGAGTATTATGCCTAAAGATAAAGGGGTTGTCAAAAGGGCGATTGTAACGCCTGATAAACATTTTCCTCTTGCTGATAAAAAAGCAATAGGATGTCTTACTAAAGCTATTGAGATAGTAAAGCCAGACACTTATGTTGACTTAGGAGATGTTGGAGAATGGAGTGGAGCATCTCATTGGAAGTGGAAGAAAAAGAAAAGGCCTCCACTTGAGTACATCATGGATGATATTGATAAAGATGTTGATGATGTTAATAAGGGATTGGATATTATTGATGAAGCTTTGGATAAGGTTAACTGTAAAGATAAACACATGATTGAAGGTAATCATGACGACTGGATGAATAGGTTTGTAGAAGAACATCCCTATTTAGACGATTTGAGGTTTGAACAATGCGTATCACTAAACGAAAGAAAGTACAAGTATCATCCTATAGGAAAATATGTTCGCTTTGGGAAGCTGTACATGTATCATGGACATCATTTCGCTGGTGTTCAACATACACGAAATCACCTTATGAGACTGGGTTGCAACATAATGTATGGACATCATCATGATATTCAGCAATCATCAGTAACTCATATTGATGGTCAGAAGTCAGCATGGAGTCTTGGATGCTTAAAAGATATGAGTCCAAAGAAAAATGATTGGCTTGGAGGAAGAGAACATAACTGGTCACATGCATTTGCAATTGTTGATTTTTATGACAAAGGATTGTTTACAGTGCATGTAATACAAATAATTAATGGAAAGACTTCACTATGGGGTGAAGTAATTAGAGGTTAATATGTCAAATCCATTTGATTTAGAAGAAATATTGCCACAAAGTACATATAGCTTTAGTGAAGGAGGAAAAGTTAAAATGAGAAAATCTAATGTAAAATCTATTGTAGGTGAATTAATACAACATTTTTATGGTGGTGGTATGGTTCAACCTCAGTATTATGAGGAAGGTGATGAAGTACAATCAATACCAGAAGAGCAAGAAATGTCACAAACTGCTCCAGAAGAGATAATACCTGAAGAGCCTTATCAGTCCATGCAATCACCATCTAAACCCATAACAGGTGGTAGCCCTATGCAAGAAGATTATGGCGAAAATCCACAAAAACTTGGAAGAAAGATATTTAGCATGTATGGTGGTGGAAAGGTTAGTAATGCTTACAGCACTCCTAATACTGACGAGATGTCGTTTAAGGATGCATTGGTTGGCTCTTCTGGAGATAGTAAAATGGGAAGACAGAGCTTTAAAAGTGTAGGTAAAAAATATGATAGATTTGGAGATAAATAATGGATTTTTTTGCAATATTAGAAAAATTTGGAATTCCTGTAGCAGTAGCGTGTGCATTTGGATTTTTCATTTGGAAGCAGAATCAGTTTATACAGCACGAATTAATGGATGAGCTAGATGAGTCCTTCAAAAGGTTAGAACAAATCACTATAGGGCTAATTAACGCCCAAAAAAAGCACTCTCTGGATTTAAGAGGATTAGCTAAGTCATATGAATCTATGGCTTATATTATAAAGAAGTTATCTGGAAATGGTTTAAAGGATAAATTTAAGTAATGTTGCAGAAAGTAATTATAGCTAAAGTTTTAAAGCTCGTCACAAGCAGTTTGGCTAAAAAGTTTAAATTGAGTAAATTACTACACTATATGGAGCGTCCAAATGACTGTGATATACGTGTTGACAAGCTAGAAGAGGACGTAAAAGAATTAAAAGAGCTGGCACATCCTTGCCAAGACTTTGTATGTACTAAGTGTGGTACTATTGCAGAGAGAGTAGATAAAGATGTTGACAGTTTTGCTAATAAATTAAAACAAATAAAGGAGAAGTAAGATGGATTTCTTATTAAATAATGTTGGTTTAATGGCAGGTTTATCTGGAGCAGGTGTTGTGCTTTGGATGCTTAAAAAAGTCCCTAATGATAAAATATCTTTAGCAGTTGAAGGTACATGCTTTCGATTAGGTAAAGTAGTAACTATCTTTATGGGCTCTAAAAAGTCACCTGTTGGGAAATTCTGGAACAAAACAATCGAACCTTGGTTTATTGATTTACTAGATAATATCTTAGTAGCAGGATTTAAAGGTTTAGTTAAAGGATTGCGTATAGACTAAATGGGCAAAAAGATATTTAAAATTACAGATGTTTCAGGAGGTCTTAATGAGAATAGTCCTAGAGATATAAATGATAATGAACTAGCTGCAGCAAATTGTATTGACCTTACTATAAAAGGCACAATTAGAGCTGGAGTTATGATGGATACTTCTGCTAGTCATACATATCAAATGCCTTCTACTAACGGACTTCATTTTACAGGAGAAGAAGGGGAGACAGATGTTTATGCATCAGATGGTTTTGGCTTGCATTTGTTTACAAGTCAGTATGTCCCTGGAAATACTTCAGGCTCAATATCGTTAGCAGCTTGGGATGGGGTAATTCCTACTGCTCAAATAGGTGTTGGTGGTTCTGCAAATGCAACTTCTGTTGCAGATAGCAACGATATAACTCCAGCAAGACTTGTAGCCTGGGCAAAGGGAACGTCTAACGCAGAGGCTAATGATATTACTTCTGGAGCTGGAGCAAGTACTAATGATGAAATTGCTGAACTAGGAATATTTAAAGCAGGAAATGGTCTTGGTTCTGCTATTTTTTCTGCAGGGCCAATAGGCAATAATACTTGCAACCATGATAAAATGAAACCAGTATGGTATAAAGCAGGTGGAAAATATTATGCTTGCGATGGTAATTTAGCAAATAGTTTAAACGTTAATCGTGCTTGTACAGGCCATACTTCATATAGATTTTTTGGCTCTATTGCTGCTAGTGATTATTCTGTAAGTAAATGGACAATTGGGCCAGCAGTCTTAAGGCTTAACTCTGAGAGTGTTAATACAAGCGCAGCAGCAAATAAGATTCATGCTGATATTAATAGTGGATATACTACAACTGCTAATGATGGTGGAATAACTGTCAATCTTGATGACTCTGGAACAGGTTTATGGGATGGTGATTATTATTTTTACGCTAGTGTTTTGTACGATAATGGTCTTGAAACAAATTATATTCAATTGAGTGGTACTGCTCTTTCTTGCGCAGGAACATCTTTAGCTCTTCAATTAGGAGCAAGAATTTCTAGCTCAGTAGCTCCATTGGGTAACGATAGAATTCATGGGATTAGAGTATATTGGTCTGAATCTGATATAGCTGCTCCTGATGGCGTTGCTAGTGACATATATCTTCTTTGTGCATATGATTTTCGCAAAGGGGTTCGCTTAGCAAATCAAAGTGACTGGATGAAAGTTGAATTTAATGACCCTGTATATGAAATGGATTCTACAGTTCTACTCACTGACCCTGCTGAATTTAAACTTTTCACATATGAAGATTTACATGGATATTCAGTTGAAGATATTCCTGAGTATGCTAATCCAAACCAACAAGATGGTGCAGTAAGATATACATGTGCAGCAGTTGGTTCAAATAATAGAGCATATATTGGAAATGTTATGATGGCAGATGAGGCATATGCAGATAGAATATATTATTCAGAAGTAGGGGAATATGGAGTATTTCCATCTTCTAATTATATAGACTTCCCTCATTCTAATAGTACAATAACTGGATTACTCTCATACGCAGATAGAATCTTTGTTTTCTCTGAAGATTGTGTTAATGTTTTAAATGTAGCTCAAACTCCATTTGTTGAATCTACATATAAAGAAGGTGGAATTTTTTACTCATTTTCTGCTTGCGTAATTCCAGATGGTGTGGCATGTGGAAATAGAAATGGACTTCATATTTATCAGAGAGGAAGATGGACAAATGTATTTAGAGAGAAAAATATTTTAGCATCGAACTTTAAGCCAGTGCTTGGATTTGACTATGCCTCTACAAATCAACTTATATATAGAGATGATGAAGATGATACTGATGGATATTCATTAAACTTAAAAACTGGGGCTATTTCTGAATTAGATTCATGTTTTAATGCTGATTATTCAAGCAATTTTGAAACTAGTAAATATACTACTGAGGCTGGCATCCTTCATTGTGCAAGATATACAGATATAGAAACTAACCCAGCAACAACTGCAAGATTTTCTCGTACAAATAGTTCAGCTCCAATGAGCTTTACCACTAAACAATATGACCTTACTGGGCCTGGTAATTTTAAAAATATATATAAAGTGTCGTTTGCTATTACAGGGACAGCTGATGCTGATATGGATACTCTTGAATTTTTAACAGATAAGTCAGACCAATTTAGGCCTTTAGTTACAGCTAAAGGAGGGACTACCTCTGCTAACCTAGGTGGCTCAAATCCAGCAACAGCAAATGGTTATATTACAGTATTCTTCCACAATACTTACAAAGCTTTTGTTCGTGGATGTAGATGGATTCAATTAAAAGTTGCTGGAGGTAGTGATATAACAAGTGCTTTTGAGATTGGTGAGATTCTAATCACTTATAGGGATTTAGGAGAGAAAGAATAATATGGCATTAAGAGAGGATATTAGAAGAATTATTGGCTCAAAAGCGAGCAGTAAAGTTGCTAAGCCTAAGAATGTCTTAAAAGGAGATGTTGAATTTGATGTTCAGCAAAAAGGTGATGCTCATTATTTAATTGTTAATGTAGGCAAGTTAAAATATAGGATTCCTATGGCAGGAGATAAAAAACCTCCACATAAGTTTTTTAAAGACTATGTAGGGTTAGAACCTCATTATGATAGTGGATGGGTTGATGTTACAGATGGAACTGATGGTGGTTACGATTTTGTTCATAATCTTGGTACAAAAATGCTTTTACAGCAATGGTATTTCAAGACTGATGCAGGTGCAATATTTGATTTTAGTTCAACAAATCATCATGAGATGTATGGAAATACGACAGATAAAGATACTGGGATAACTGTATATATGCAGACAGCAAATATGATAAATGTTGGAACATCAGATTTTAGAATTTTTATCACAAGCGATAATATAGATGGTGGTGATGGAACTAGCTTTACTACACATACAGATGGTTATCTTAGGTGCTTTTTATGGAAGATAGGGAAGACCGAATAAAAATTTAAAAGGAGAAGGTTATGTCAATATATAGTGGATTAAGGCAAGCTCAAGCTAGAAAGAAAGTGAAAGAGCTTGAAAAATCTCAAGAAGCAGCACAAAAAAAAGAAGGAAAATTACTTGGTTCAAAACCTTTAGCTAAAGAAGGATTAAAATGGTTGGGTGGCAAAGCTCTTGAATGGGGAGCTAATGCACTTCTTCCTGGGGTTGGTACAGGACTTGCTGCTGCACTTAAGGCTAGTAAGGCAGGAAGAGCTGCTCTAAGTATAGGAAAAGGGATTGGTAAGGTTGGAAAGTTAGCAGGAAAAGTTGTAGGTAAAAAAGCATTAAAAAAAGGCACGAAGTTTGCCCTAGGGACTGTTGCTGATAAGCTTGCTGGTGATGTCACTGAATCAGGACTAAGAAAATTAGGAATGGGAGCAAAACCATCAGATATAAAAGGTGGTGACAGTATCTATACTGAAGAAGCAGCTAAAAGTATTAAAGATTCTATGCTTGAGCAACAAGAAGGAAGAAAGAAAGATTGGAGTGAGGCGATTACTACATCAGCATATGCAAATTTAGGGTATGATGAAGAGAAGGGAACGTTTGATAAAGATGATGCTCCTGCTGATACTTCACAACAAGAAATGGGACAAGGTGAACAAGGAGAAACATTTGAAGACCCAAGTGCGATAAAAAATACATCAGATGCTTCAAAACAAGCGATGAATAGACAGTCTATGTTAGAACAAGGGAATGTTAATGAAGAAGATTTTAATATGTTTCTTCAAAACAAAGCTCAAACGCAGGAAGGTTTTAACCCAAATAACTGGTCTGAATCAGACTTGCAAGAGTATCTATCAATGGTAGGGGGGTAATATATGGCTAACTGGACGAAATTTAAAGAATGGGGAACTAAATATGACCCACAGGGTAATAGATACCGAGCTCAATTAAAGATTAAAGGTGCAAATAAAGCGTCTAAAGGTAGAGTTCAAAAAAGAGAAGGTGGTAAATGGTCAACTATTCAGAATGTTGGGAATCCTGAGAAGAATAGCGTGGTATGGAAAGCTAAAGGCTGGTCAGATAAAGTTTCTAAGGCTAAAGGTAAAATTAAGGAGAATCTTAAGAAATGGCCAGAGAAGAAATTTAAATTATATGACTCTCAAGCACAAGCTGCATCACGAGGAGATATTCGTGGACAAGCAAGTATTGAAAGGGATGATGGGACGACAGTTACAAATTTTGCTGACATGACTAATACTGAGAAGGAAAGTGCTTACGAAAAAAACTTTGGGTTTAATCCATTACCTGTTTTAACTCCAGAAAAGATTGCATCACTTCAGGACAAACCACAGTTATCAGATTACCTTAATCAACTTGGTTACACTGATAATCAAGTAGGCAAGATTTACGCAGAAAGTCCTCCTCCATTTTTTCAATTAGACCCTCAAAAACTTGAAATGGCTGAAGAAGATTTAGCTGAAGAAAAAGAACAGGATGTATATCAACTTAGAAAAGAATTTAGTCCAGCATATATGAAGGCAAAGTCTACTGCTACTTCTGGTTTACTATTAGGAGAAGAAGAGGAAAAGATGGAAGATATTAGAGAAGATTTGGTAGAAGGTCAGCAAAGAGCATTTGAGCAAAGACAAAGAGGTTTTGAAAAAGATATATACGGATTACAATCAGAGGCAGGTCAAGAATTTAAAACATGGCTAGAAGAGACAATGGCAACTGTGACACCTGATAAATCCCTTCAAGAAGCAGGGTAATAATATAAGGAGCAAATATGGCAGAAAATTCATTACAAAAATTACTTACTAAATATGCAACTAAAAGTGAAAAGTTTACACCTGAGATGCCAAGCTGGGGAGTATCTTTAGCTGATACATTACAATTAGTGTATGGTATTCCTAGAGAAAGAAGACAACAAGAGAAGGCAGACATAGCGTCTAATTATCAGCCTCTTTCTCAACTAATAAGCAATGTGCAGACTAAAGCACAGGTAGACTCAATGATGAACGCTGCAGACCAATATACAAATAGAGCTTCTGAGTATCCTACTATGAGTAACTATGAAAACCTTGTAGGTAATATGGCAGAGAATAAAAAAGCTGAATGGGAGGACTTTAATACCTCAATGGGCCAATTAGATACGATGTTAAATGAGCCTTATGAAGTTAATGGTCAAGAAATTAAACTTAAAGATATGAGTAAAGAAGATTTTACAGAAAACTTTTTTAAGTACAATGAAGCGTTAGGTGGTTATGACCCAAAAATGAAAGTTATTACAGAACTACAAAGTAGAATCCTTGATATTAAAAATAGTATTGGAGGTAAAAATTTTAAATGGAACGCAGGAAATAATACTGATGCTGTGATGAAGGATAAACTAGGTCATCTTGAAGGTCAATTAGATATTGCACTTCAAACTGCTTATAATAATGAATGGGTCACTGACGATGAAGTTGCGTCTGCATATGATGGAAATATGGAATTCTATGAAAAGACTAGAAACTCTAAAATTACTGATGCTAAAAGTGCTATTAATTATTCTCAAAAAGAGATGAGGAAGCTTAAAATAGCATTAGCTAAGGTTCAAGATGAGGGGTATGACCCTGCTAACTTTACACAATGGGGTGACCAAGATAACATAAACTCTTTAGCTAGCAATGCAATCATTTCACAGATAATGGGGATTAAAAGTAAAGATAAGGCTAAAGATATGCTTCTTACAGGAATAAGTGAGCTTAATAATGATTTATATGAGTCAGAAAGACAGTATGAGGCTTGGGGTGGAACAACATATCTTGGGATGGAATCTAAACGAAAAGCAAAGCGTCCTGTAGTTCTTAGTCAAGAGAGATTGGGCATGATAGACTTTTTAGATGACGCTATGAAAGGTAATCCACAAATGAAAAAATTTGCACAAGACTATAGGGATAGAAAAATATCTGATAAAGAGTATAATGATTTTATGTCTGGCAAAGGCAAGAGTCAAGCTTCTATGTCTGCTGGTTTAACCACAGGATATAGTGATGGAAGTCTCACATTGCCAGTAGAATTATATGATGATGATAAAACAAATGATGCAGATGCTCAACGTATATTTGAAGATAGGAAGAAGAAGATAAAAAATATGTTTTCTCAAAATGCTCAAAAAGATTTATATGATTATATGAATAAACGAGGAGCAGAAGCTGATTTAAGTAAACTCAACGAGAGGTTGCTTAAGAGTAAGAATATAAAGACAGAAGAGAATAATGTAAATCCAGTGTTAGTTGATATTCGTAAAACATTTCAATTGGCTAAAGCAGACTACGCTACTGAAGTGGCAAGTAGGTCACGTTATCCTGGGTCTGGGGGTGAGCTAGATTTTAACGAATACTTACTACACTTAAGTTTTTATGACCCAGAGAGTTACCAAAGCATTGTAGCAGCTATAGGACAAGATATTAAAGCACCAAAAGAATAAGATTAGGATAATATATGAGTGACGAACAAGAACAATTATATATAGATGAAAACCAAGAAAATTGGTTAAATGACTATATAAATGACCCAGAAGTATTAGCAGTAATGCCAAATATTACTGAGATGCAACCACCTGATGCATGGGAAGTAATGCGTCAAGATTACCTTAGTAAAGGTTATGACGATATAGGGGAATTCTCATTTAAGGGAGGCAAGAATACAGCTACAACTGACTTTGCTAAAGCAGAGAAAGAAGAAAAAGAGACGGATAGAAGTCCTGGGGCATTAAGCCATGCTTGGAATTTAATGAAAAAAGCTGGCTCTGATATGATGAATCAAACTTCAACTAATATACAGGGTGTCTTAGAGGGCGATACAGATGTTTTAAAGGATATAGGAATTGATGCTGTGACTGGAGGCATGGCAACTTCATTTAAAGGTTCTGATTGGATTAGCAAGAATATACTAGGAAAAACACAACATGAAACTGATAGAGATAGGTGGAGTACAAGTCCGTTGCAAGCTGTGAAGTGGGTGGCTGAAAAATCTGCAGACTTTGAAGAATACAGTGGTCTTGAAAAAGTTCAAAAGGGAGCTTGGAATAAAGCTGCAGAATATGTTCCTTTTATAGAAAAAACTGACCATGGTGTATTTGGTCAGATGGATAGAATTGCAGGTGATGCATATAATAAAAGTAATGCTGGCCTTTTATATGATATATTTGAAGGTAAACAAAAATATGATGTAGGTGATTATGAGCCTGGTGCAATTGGTGGAGCTCTTAGTTTTGGTTTGCAAATGGGTCTTGACCCATATAGTATAATGTCTATTGTCTCTGGTGGTCAGTTAGGGCAGCTTTTATCTCAGACTAAGCTAGCAGGTAAAGTGGTTGAGCCAGCATTAGGAAAAATTGTACTCCCTGCTATTGATAAGGCTTTAAGGACTGGCTCTAGTATTATCGGCAAAACACAAGCTGCTCAAATAAATTCAACATTACATAAAGCGTATGCTGCAATTGGTGCAAAACAAATAATTCAAGGTGGTGCTGATTGGGGAGTATTTAGTGGAGTACAAGGATATATAAGTCAATTACATGCTGATAAAAAAGAATTCGGAGAAGTGAATCATTGGAACGCTCTTAAAACAGGACTTCATGAAGGTGGTAAAGGGATGGCAACAGGAGCTGCTCTTCGTGGACTTATGACTCCACTTGAAATCAACCACACAAAGAGAATGATAAGTAAGTATGGTCTTGCTGGTACTGGAAATAAGAAGTTTTCAAAAATGACTGATGCTGAAAAGAATATGTATAAAGCTATGAATATTAAACCTAGAGTAAAAAAGGGGAAACTAGGCACATTCATGCAGGCATCAGGAGATGTTGCTACTGGCCCTGTAGGTCAAATAGGTCTTGAAGCATTAGGTCTTTCAACTCTCCATACTGCTCAAGGTGTAATGAGTGGTGATATTCCAGCAGAACATATGTACGATGATTTCTGGCATCACTTAGGTCAGAATATGATTATCGTTGGGATGATGAAGAGAAAAGGATTACAGGCCCAGCTTAAAGGAAATTCATACGAGTATAGTATGAATACATTATTAAAACATCTTAAAGATGTAGAAGCTTCTAAACAAGCACGAAACCAATCTGCTAAAAATGTAATTAAATCTCTTGAGGGAGAAGGTGATGGGTTTGGTAGAGAAGTTTCAATTAAATATGCACAAGAAATAGTAGCTGGGTTTGATAGTGCAAACTTAAAAACCAATACTTCTACTGGAAAACAAATTACTTGGACTCAAAATAAGATTAAAAAAATGAAGGAGATTACTCAATCTCTCTCACAGCATCCTAATGAAAGAATAGCTGATATTTTTAAACGAGTTAATGAGTTTGTTGAATCACAAAAAGGTGCTAAGAAGAAATATAATTTAAAAGAAAAAGAAAAGTTTTTAGGGAAAGAAGATTTTAAGATATACCAACAAGCAATGTGGTGGTTGAAAAATCAAGGTAAAGTTGCTGCTATGGAGTCTTATCTTATTAAGACATATGGATTTAAAGAAGGTAAAGGCGAACCAACTAAAGGTAAAGTTTTTGGTGGTGACAAAGCAGAGAAATTTTTTGAGATGATTGAACAGCAGGAAAAAAGGAAGTTAAGCGATGTTGAAAAGGCAAATTTACAGCTTGTTCTTGAAACTAACATGGAAAATATTCTTAATAATAATACGAAAATCAATGAGGCCTTGACTCATGTAAATCGCAAACAAAAAGCTACCGATACTATACAACAAAAAGAGATTAAACTTGAGAATTTAGAAGAAGGAAGGGAAACTAGAAGATTAGAACTTCAAGACCTTGGGGATACATCTTTGATGACACGATTTGCTACCACAGTCTTAAAAGATTTAGGTATTGACTTTAATAAAGTTAAAAAGCCAATGGATTATCTTGTTGAAAACTACCCACATTATTTTAAGAAAAATAAGAAAGGTGAATTTTCAATAATTAAAAAGCAAAGGAAAACTATTGAAGATGAAATCCTTTTCAGTAAAGAAGAATCTGCTGATATTGCAAGTAGAGATAATACACTTGTTAAAGCAAATCAGACTTTAATGGATGATATTGGAAAACTATTTAAGAGAAATAAGAAAGGTGCTATAGAATTTGGAGCAAAGGAAGATGCAAAAGGTAGTCCCCAAAAACGATTAATTCAAAGAATGTATAATGAAAATAGCAGTGAATATCTATTTAGAGATAGAGATGGAAACGCTATCAATATTAGCACTGGTTTTAAAAATATATTATATTCTTATGGTAAGAACTTATCTCTAGCAAATCATAAACGCATAGAAAGTATTGTAAATCTTTTACATAGGTTTGGAAGAAAGGATTTTTCTGAGCTTAAAAAGTCTCATGTTACCAAAGTAATTGATGATATGCTTGCCAAGAAAGCTCCTGGAGCAGCTAAAATTCTTATGGAATCTATAGGTACACTTCATAGCCATACTCAAAGATTTGGCTCTGACTTCTTACCATCACAGTCTTTAGCAGATATTAAGAAAGGTAATTGGTCTAGAGTGAATAAGATGCTAACAGACAAAGCAAAAGATAGGAAAAAAGTAATTAGCGAGAACTGGGATTGGCAACCTCCTTCAGAAAGAAAGCATTATAATACTCCATTAGACCCTAAAAAGATTATTAATAAGATGTATTATACAGCAAAAGATTTTGTTAAAGAGAATATATTTAATAAAGGTGGAGTTGCAGAATGGAAAGGTAAAGGTTTAATTAGCGATGTAGCTCATATTATTATGCGTTTAAAGGGTGAAGAAGGTAGTGGCATTAGAACTCAAGAGATAAATAAAATTAGACCTGCAGATGTTGGATATGATAAATCAATAGATACATATTATATTGACTTAAATTTTGCAGGTAAGAAAACTGCTGAAGGACAGAGAATTATTGCTATTTCAAAACCAGTTTACAATAGACTCCTAAAACATATTGAAACTGTTCATGGTAAAGAAGCTTTAAATCCAAATCATCCAAAATACTTACAGGGAATCTTCAGTAAAGGAGTAACAAGTAAGATTACTAAGGCAATTATGGATGTAACTGGCGTTAGAGAGAAGATTATTGAAGGTGGAAAGAAAAAAGGATGGATTGAAGAACCTTTAAAATCTGACCTTGATTTTTATAGAAAACCATATGAGGGTTACATTGAGGCATTAAATGAGTATTTACGTGTCCCAGTATCATTTATTAATTATTGGAGAGGTGCAAAAGGGTATACAAAAGAAGATGCTATGCAGGCAGGAAGAGAAGCTTATGGAACAAGTTTTAGTGAAGCAAAAATGCTCCAATTAAATAAATATATCATGGAACGTATCATAGGTACAGGTGAGTTTGGTGGTAAGAAATATAAAAATCAGAAGACTTGGGCAGATGCTGTTCATAAAAAAGTGTTTGGTCAAAAGAAAGAAATAGGAAAGCCTAGCTTTATTTTAGATAAAGCAACTGAAGGAGGTACTAAATCTTTAAATATTCAAGGTAATAAACCTTCTTCAAGCAAAGTGTTTAAGGCTGTTGTAGATAAGATTATCAATAGAACAGGTATGGAGAATCTTAAAAAATGGGTTGAATACAAAGATGGTAAAAATAGAGATTGGGCAGCTCAAGCAATTGGGAAAAAAATACAAGTAGCTTTAGGCAATGCAAGTATAAAAGATTTATTCCATGAGATGGGTGAAAAAGCATTAACATTTTATCAGAAGATAGGTGGAAAAACTTATGAACAATTCAATTCAGGTATTAAACAGTTAAGAGATTGGGCTCTCAAGAATGACTATGATAATTTTATGGAGCAGTATGTAGAAAAATATAAACAGCATTGGGCGAGAAGAGGTAGAAAATTAAGTCAAGAAGATGCAATTAATCTTGGTGCAAAAGAATACTTTATGGATAAAATAGCTGACTGGTATAATGATAGAATGTTTAATAAAGATTTAAATCAAAGAATGAATCAGTGGGCAAAACTTACTTGGAGTAAAGCAATGGTTAGTATTTTTGGCTCTACAAATCCAAAACACTTACAAAGAATTCTTGGAGAAAAAGTATTTAAAGGAGAGTTTGAACTATATAAAGAGACTCCTGGTAAATCTAAATTCTCTCTAGGTAAAGAGACGAACCCTGAGGTGCTAGCTCCTAAACTAACTAGGTTTTTAAATGAGCAACTTAAAAAAGCAGGATATACACCAAAATCAATCGCAGGAGTTAATAACCCTAAGAGCAAAAGTATGGGTAGAAAGTTATTTGAAGAGATGGCCTTTTTAGCAGGTATTGCAGAGCCATCTAAGTTTGTTATGAGCAAAGATACTCCTTTAGTAAACTTAAATAAGATGAGTGTTTTTCTAGCTGAACTACAACCTCAAACACTAATTAACGCTAAGAATAAAATTTCTCGTTTAAGAACTATGCATCAAGTTAATCTTCAAAGAAAACAAACAGTTAAAGGTAAAAATCCTGTAACAACTGAGATGGAGGCTGACGTATTAAGGCTTATTGGTGTATCTTCTGGTAGAATAGTGGATGCTAATACAAAGCAACTTAAAAAACTATTAGTATACTATTGGAATATTAATCATAAAAAAGATATTCGCCATGCAGACTCTATGGTGGCTGCAGCACAAGAATACTTTGGAGTTGATATTGATAAAATAGACCAGACTTCTTATACTCAAGCAAAACATGCACTTTCAATGACAGTACTACCACAACTAGAAAATTTAAGAAGGCTTGGTGCAAATGATTTAGCTGATAGATTAATTGACCATACTGTTCAAGAATTAAGATATGTTGGTCATCACACAACCTTTGAAAACTCATTTAATAATATTCTTTCTGGAACAAAATATTCTGGCAATAAAGTAGTAAAGAGAACCCCTCTTGATATAGTTGGAGAATGGTTCTTTCTTTTCGATAAGAAGTTTTGGATGGATAAAGATGCTCAAATGCATCTTGATATTGCTGATGGTAAACAAAGAGGGTTCTTTGCTAAGAAAGGATTGGGAGCTAAATGGGATTATCTTAAGAAACAAAAAGGTCAAATTAAAAAATTAAAAGGTGCAAGAGAATTTATTTACAATGCGTTTACTCCTGAATCTATTAAGAAAGTAGAGAGTAACACTAAAGGTGCAAAATTTGAGCCGAATCTAAAAACAAAAGAAGGTCAAGCTGTTGCTGAATATTTAAAGTTCCAAGAATTTTTTAAAAGCACATTAGAAGATATTATTGTATCACAAAAAGGAGAGGCAGGACTAAAGGCATGGAAAGAGTCTGGAGCTGTGAAATGGATTGAAGATAATATTTATTTTAGTAGAATGTTGTCTTCTGAGTTTAAAAGAATTAAGAAAGGCTCAGATACATTAAAGAAACTAGAAGTTCAAAGTAATTTATTAGCAGAAGATATGGCGAGAAATGAAATTGCTGAGTGGTATGGAAATCAAAGAGAAAAGGTAAACCAAGGAAAACAGGTCTTTATTAAGCCATTTAAAAAGCAAGTTGAAGGTAAGTGGTATAAAGTAGAAGCTCCTGAAGACGTTCTACCTCCAGAATTAATTGGTCATTATTATAAGACTGCAGAAGGTCAATTAAAAAACTCTCTTAATGCTCATCAAAATTTAACTCCTGATAGATTGGTTACGCCTCAACTTAAAAATAGAAAGTTTTATCTTGGGTATATGACTAAAGGTGGCGATTTAATATATGACACATCATACAATAGTGGTGTTAAGAGATATACAACATCAATGTCAAAACTTTTAGCTAACATGGAATTCTTTCCTGAGTTTGCTGATTTAAAAAATTATAGTGACCAAGGATTGAGACGTAAATATAAAGACGCAGTAAGAAACGCCTTTGAAGGAAACCCAGAGTTAAAGAAATTAAAATTTATTGATAATTTAATATCTGAGCAGACAGGCATGAGACTTAGAACTTCAAACTTTGGAAAACTTACTGCAGCTCATCAATGGGTTGCAACAGTAGGTGCGAAGTTTGGCTTATCTTTTCCAACATCTGGTATTAAAAACTTAGGGCAAGGAGTTGTAGGTGGTGTATCTGCTTATGACGCAATAAATGTAATGAGGTCATACTCTGATGCTGTTATTATGAATAATAATTTTTATCACAAGCTGCTCCAAGGCCTTCAAAAAGCTGGACTTTTTAAATCAGTTAAGACAGGTAAAATTACTAAGGCTGACTATCAAAGAATTTTAGAGACTGGTGCTACTGAGATTGGTATGAGGCATTTTACTGAAGGGCCTTTTACTCAAGGCCTTGACAAGACTGTCTTTCGTTGGGGTTTTATGAGACCAAGTGAGAACTTAAATAGATTTGCAATGGTTCTTGCAGGGTGGGCTGACCAAAAGAATTTAATTGAAACTTATTCTAATAAATATCAATTGCAAGGAGCTAGAGACAAAGCATATAAACGATTAAATAAATTCTACGAATTAACTGATGCAGATATTAAGTTAGTTTCAAGATATGGATTTGATGGCTTAGATGCTATTAAAAATGATTTATCTCTAAACACTCCTCAATTAAAAGCTCAAACAACAAGAAGATATAATTTAATTAAGCAGAAAATGAACAGTATGGCTCATGTTAAAACTCAAGGTGCATCACTTGACTTATTTATGCCTGCATTTATGGCTAGCCCAGACGTAAGACCAGCATTACTATTTAAACGTATGGCATATGCAGCTACAATTAATACTAAAAATAATATGAAGCAAGCAAAGAATGAGGGTGGCTGGATACATTTAATGAAAAAAATGACCCAATATACTGCTGCAAGTGGGATGCAAGGTATGATGATGATGGGTATATATAGAGACCTTTTAGGAAAAGTATTCCCTGGTGAAAAAGATGATGGTTGGCGTCCTTGGGTTAGAAATCTACTATGGGCTGGTGAGTTTTCAGGGATACCTTCTGGGTTTGGGAGTCCTTATTTTATGAGAGATGGCACTTTGAAAAGTTTTGTTGAATCATCTTTAGATATTGTAGCTCCTTTTACTATGAACATAATGTATAGTTTATATAATCTTGCAATGGCAGCTTCTGCAGGGCATCTTACTCCATACCAAACAGCAGATAAAATGCTAAGACAGAGCTTCCAAGCATATAACGCAGCTATGAGTATGAAAGAAAGAGGTTTGCTTGCAGATGATAAATTTTATCAAAATAAAGTAAGGTCTGACAATGTTTGGAAGGATTATCTTATTGAAAGAGGCCATAAGGTATCTTTAGCAAACTACGAAACTAATGAAAGAAGCAAGTTTTATTTAAATCTTAGGACAAACTTTTATCACAACAAAGATAACCCTGTAGAATCAGCAAAAGATGTTATCACTTTACTTCATGCTATGCAAGACCACTATTTAACTGAAGGGTATGTTAAGGTGAATGGTGAGCAAGGCTTTTTAAATAATCCAGAAGAGGCAATGAAAAAAGCTGTAAAGCAGATGAAAACATATCTAACAAGATTAAACCCAAATAGATTTAGTAAATCAAGATTAACAACAGAAGGTAAAAAGAAAGAGGCGTTAGATTTTATTGGATACCTTACTGATACTGAAGATATTAAAGACTTAGCAAGTGCAAAACTCCAAGGTAAGGGAAAAGAAATATTTGATATGATGATAGACTCTGAAGAGCTATACCAAAAAAGATATATGGCACTTATGAAAGCAATGCCATATGTATTAAGAAAAACAGATAACAATCATATTGCTAAGATATGGTAATCTTGTGATAGTGTGCTATTAGTAGTGCATCAGCATTATACAATGTAATCTTCTTATGGTCTGGAAATAATTCTTTGGCTTTATCTTTTAACCAATTCTTACGCCTACCCTTTTCCAATTTAGGCACACTATAATATTTCATCCAAGTCTGTGGAGGTATCTCTTTAAATTCTATTTCGTGACTAGCAATAATCCCTTGCCATTGACCATAGTTAGTTCCAAAAACAAATGCTCTACTCCTGGCATCACCTGGGTGTGCCCATACTTTTTCAATAGCAACATAAGTATCAGCAGGAGCAGTATTACCCATAGCAATAGAAAAAACTAATGCCATGTCTTTTATATTATGAGGACATTTATATGCCTTAGTGCTTCCATCTTCCATAATTACTGCAATACCACCACTTTTTCCTGGGTCTATCCCAATATATCGTTTAGAATGGCAATCCTTCATCTTCTTCTTTTTCTTCAACTATTACTCCTCTATTTGCTTGTAAAAAGTCATCATGTGAATCATACATCTTTGATTTATCTCCATCATAACCCATATCAGTTTGTCCTGTTTCTCCATACCTTACTTTAGCAGCATGTAATGTAATCATATTCTTTTTAGCAGGGTTAGGTTTAACCTTGTGTTCATAATATATAAAGAATACATTCTCTGCTACCTGTTCAATAGCTCCACTCTCAGCTAAATCAGATAGTCTAGGTATAGCTTTATCCCTAGATTCTATGCCACGATTTAATTGAGATGCTAATATTACTGCACACTGGTGCTCTTTAGCAACCCATTTATAATCATTAACTAATCTCTCTAGTTGTAGTCTTCGTTGCTCTTCCTTTCCACTTGGCGTTATTAATTGAATGTAATCATCTATAATTACATCAGGTTCAAACTTTTTAACTTCAACAGCAGACTTAGCAAAGTCTTTAATGTTATCAAACATTGCAAACTTACCTTCTTTATATTTTTCTGTGATTATTTGTTTTGTTCTAGCAAGCTCTTTAAGTGAGGTGTCATCATAAATACCTTTTCTTATCAATCCGTAGGAGAGTCGACCTGATTCAATAGCTATCAACTTCTTAAGAACTTCTATGTTTGTTAGCTCTCTATTAAATAAGAGTACTCGTCTTTCTTGTGAGAGGAGATTTGAAAGAACATTTAGTAAAAATGTT
>VTLG01000714.1_pt1 | contig 35405 bp, 32 predicted proteins | sample 4694571 | NCBI WGS metagenome assembly VTLG01 (sample SAMN12604809, study PRJNA352737) | marine metagenome | biome: ENVO:00000447; feature: ENVO:00000209|ENVO:00000569|ENVO:01000036; material: ENVO:00002151; isolation source: viral sequences binned using virsorter ...
TGATTCAAGGTATGACATGATAGTGTATGGTTAGGCTTTTATTGGCACTCTAACGTGACTCGCGTTGTTGAATAAGTCGCCCCATTCAAACGGAGCGTGCTTGATGAGGTTCCCATCTTCCCAGTCACCGCAATGATATACGATGCGGCTCGGGTTGATTAGCTCCGCGATGGCTTCGTCACGTGAGAACCTGTCCGTCAGGTTGATAGCCTCTAAGTATGATAGTTGGTAGTCGAAGATAGTCTCTCGACTCATAGAGGCACACGCCATGAACGTGCGGAGGGTTGGAGTTGTTCCTACGGGCTCTGTCTTGCTCCCGCAATAGGGGCAGACTGTCGTTTGGTATGTATCAGTCGGATGCATAGGTTTCCCACCCTACACATAAGTCCCAACGGATTGCCCCCTCCCTGTCTCATGCCCCACCCCACAGGTGTCGCCCATTTTTGTAGGCTCGTACATGAAGCACAGTAGCGCTTGTAAGATAAAAGATTTGTCGCGAGACATCTTTTAGCTGGGCGGAAAGAACACAGAGCTACTGCATCTGTGTACTTTCTGCATCAAGCGCGTTAAGCTGTGCTTCATAGAGCCTTCAAAAAGCGACACTCTGCTGAGAGCAGCCACCAAGTTATTTTTGCCTAATGATAGTCGGCGCGCAGCGCCTAACTACTACACAGGCAAAAAAACGACGGTTACACTGCTGCTCGATTAGACTCCTAAGTGGGGCATGAGACGGACAAAAAGGGGCAACAGAGTTGGGACGGGGCGCAAGGGTCGGGCCCCCTATTTTTGATTCATCAATAGCCGCGTAGCGCTAACTACAACAACCAAAAATATGGGAGAGTGTCAGCCAACAAGCTCCAAGAAATGAGGAAATAAGTGAATTGGCATGACCGCCAATTTGCTTATGAGGAATTTGTTGAAGGCGCTTGCGCCGGAGTTGTTGGACCTGACGCCTTGCCCTTGTCGCCATGTGTGGGTGAACGCAGTGAATCCCAATGAGGAAACCAGCAGCAGAAAAAAAACCCCAGCGCCTTCTCCCCTGCGCGAAGCGTGTCGCAAGTCGCACCCGGCTGGAGGCCTCACTGGCTGCTTAGTGGAGCTACTGCATCCACTGAGCCCGTCTTGTGGACTTGTTGTGCGACTCCGGGTGGCTGGGCCACACGGCAGCGCAACACGGACTCAAGACAAAGGCATCCAAGGACATTCCTTGGCTCCCGCTGAGCAAGCGTCCGGCTGAAGGCCCCAGAGGTATCTAGGTGCGTGATAGTAAAAAACGCCAGCACAATCAATCACACGCGAACCACCCCAAGGCTGCGCTTAGGAGAGGCAACGGGCTCTTCCAATGCGCCACTTTAAGCCCGTCCAAGGGCGCGCATTGGGCGGTCCCTGTGCGTCCCAGCGCGGAGGAGGCAAGTAATGCCTACGGTCTGGCGCGGAGGAGCGAGGAGAGCGAGGTGGATTCCGGCAGCGGACGGGGGGTATGGGGGGCGGCCCCTAATCACGCTAGAGCGTTACCCTCTCAGATATTTTCACCTAAACAAAGGGCCCTGAGTTCCTTGAGCAAGCCTGTAGCTTTCTCATCTCCCTCTAGGTGTTCAGAGAGCTTCTCCAAGGTGCTCTTGATAACAGCCCTTTTGCTGATGGTCTGTATTTGACCCCAGTATTTTGAGACATCAATGACCTTCATTTTGCTTCCCTTTGAGTTGCTCTTTCCAGCTAAGAGCTTTTAGTCCCTTTTTCCTGAGCCAGTCGTCACACGCTTTGTTGACCGAAGAGGAGAGACCACGTAGGTAGTCGGGTTTCCTGTTAGTTCGGTCTCGTCCTTTGTCGTATTTGCCTCTTTTAGAGCCCATTGGTTTCACTGGAAGCGTTGCCCCTCAGCCCTCGTTGAGAGGGCCAAGGGACTTTGCGTTACACACAACACACAACACGCAACAAAACGTAGGTAGAACCTGTCTACGGACAAGCTCAAAAGTCTTTTTTGGCTACTCTGCGCCTCCTTTGTCTGGAGCGCACTTGGCGTCTGAAACGTCTTTTCATTTTATGTTTGACAAGGGGTACTCAGGGTTACACTATGAGTGCGCTGTTGGTGGGCTTATAAGTGCTAATAACCACTTATAACTCACATTCCACATCCATTATAGGTGGATTGTTATTATTGTCCGTAGGACAACTCTAAGTGTACTTAGAGCGTCCCCCGGTCTCCATATATGCCCTCTCTTACAACCTCCACACCCTTATAATGGCTGGAGCGGCTAGGCTCTCTACTGCTGAGACCACCTGTTCTTCTATTTTTTCAGAAAGGACTCTGCTTGTGTTGAACGATATGCCAGCCAAGTCGAGGGCACAATGGATCACTTCGTGAACTAGCGTAGCTCTGAACAGCTGTCGGTCCCTTAGGACGCTAACGTGGATGTTTATGCACCGCATTTCGGGGTCATACTCAGCGAGACGACCCGGCATTTCTTCTTTAATGTGGACTGGGATGCGTATACCAGCCACATTGATATGGTTTGGGGGTTGTATAGTGGCCATTTTCTCACATCCAAGTGGTTTGTAGGCTTGATTTACCCGTGTAGGACTCCTCAAATCGCCTTAATTCCTCGTCTAGAAGGTCTACTTTACGCTCATTCATGCGCTTATCAGCGTCCTGAGCCATCTGTTCTGTCCAATATGCGACCGCCATACTGAGTGCATCAAGGCGGTCATCCTGCGTAATGGCCCCTCTTTGGTTCGTTAAGCGGGACATCTGGTAGATTAGCTGGTATTTCAGCTGTGATTCTAGCGGATACGTCTGTGCGCTTTCATAGTCATGTTGTATGACTTTCGGGTCAACCACCAGCCTGTGCTGGTTCATCACGGGTTCTAGGGTATCGATGATTCTTTTCTCTTTCTGGATGTTGTGTCTGACTTCCTCGATGGTGCATGGGTGAATCTTGGTAAGGATGGGCTTGAAAAGCTCCACGAACATCCCGTCCCCGAAGTTACTTTCGACCACGATGAAGTTCACTTTCTGTTGTTTGGCCTTTATTGAAAGGGCCTTGAGGACCTCGTCGCTATATCCGCCTTGGAGACCCCCGGCATCTACCACGTAGAGGTATCCATTGAGCATCTTGACGATGGCGTATCCGGTCTCATCCTTGCCCCGTCCTGAGGGGTCGATAGCCATCACAGAGCCTGTGTATGGGATGTAGTCCCCAAGGACTTCCATAGGGCGGTAGAATCTGTCCCCTGAGAGCGCCACATTGGGCACAGAGGAGTCCCACTCCAGTTTAGGGTCTCTGGCCCATACAAGCTTCTCTGGGGCCACCTCGGGGTCCACAGACATCACTATGAGGTCGCTGGTCTTCAGCGGGAACCTCTCGATGTCGCTCAGGCGGGTATCCAGCATGAACTGCATGGCGAACCCGGTGCGCCCGTAGGACGCTTCTCGCTCCGCTAGGTCGATGTCAGAAAACCTCAGGGGCTCTGTGGTGGCCCCTACCCTGCTCTCATCAACACACAACTCACTAACACACCCGTCATACCCAGTCTCATTGACCTTTTCTGTGATGTATTTAGCAGGCCAAATGCGTTTTTTGTATCCCCGCTCAGTGAGCTTGTTGTAGATTGTGTCCTCGCACTGTGGTGTTCCAAGGAACAATATCTTGGAGTCAGTATCGGGCTTGATGATTGCGTCGAACTCCTTGACCTGTTCGCCAAGCTTGTCGCGCATCCCTTGGGTGGCGCTATTGCCCACCACCTCAATGTCGTCTGCGACGATGATGTCAGCCCGTGAGCCCGTCAGTTGAGACGTGACTCCCAAGGATTTGACGGAGGGGGCGTGGGAGGCTGGCGCGGGTCCGACGTCAAAGCTGATTTTAGAGAATCTTTGTTTTTCACTTGGTCGCAAATGAGCGAGAAGAGGCAACTCATGGATGAGTCTAAGTGTAAAAGTGCTGAAATCGTCTGCTCTTGTTTTTGACGCAGAGACAACAAGGATGTTTCTTCTTGGGTCGAGCAAGAGCTGGTGGACAACGAATGCAGAGCATATCCAACTTTTACCGACTCCCCTAAAGCCTTCGATAATAGCTCGTCTATCTCCTTTTTGCATGTAATCAGCGATTTCATATTGAATAGTAGTTGGGTCTGGTAGGTTAAGCTCTTTCCATACTATGTATAGAAAATTGCGAAAGTCTTTCAGCTTATCTGGGACTTCCATAGGTTTACTTGTTGTTTCCCCTGTTTTTCTTCTTACTCTGAATCCTCAGGTTAGAGCGTTTGTTATTCCTCGGGTTGCGGTCCTTGTGGTGAACATCCTTGCCCTTCAGCTTACTCTTACCCTTCTTTTTTATCATCATGCGTCTCGCCTTATTGCGGCCAGCGCGCCTTTTCTTTTGGCGCTTACGCTTGTGGTAAGTGTCGTACTCTCTTCTGTAATTTCTTTTCTTAGCCATTTGCTGCCTCGTCGAAAGGTAAGATTTTCACAAGATTCTCCATCGGGTTGTCCTTCGACAGACCCGCATGGATTCCATTGTCCTTCAAAAGCTGTCTGGCGGCGTTCAAGTCACTTGGAGCTGCCTCTCCTGACTCAATACGAGAGATAAACTCGTTAATGAGTAGGCTCTGGAGGTCTTTAAGACGTTCCTCTTGGTTGTTTATTTCTTTCTCCATTCTTTGTAAGTCTTTAATAGTAAATAGCATAGGGTGGTAACCCCTACGGCAATACCAACTACCATATTGAGTTCAGTCAAAGTAAACGACCCTAGCATCCCAATGATGCCTATGGCCGCTGGAAAATGCGTAGATTCCATCACAACGAGGCTATTACAGTTAAGGTTGGTGCGCTAAGAAGCGTGGATTCTGCGTTAGTGTCATCGTTTCCTTCGCCTGTAGACGCATCATCGTCCCACAGCATCAGCTGGTTGAGCTTTACGTTACGGATGTCTGAGGAATACGCCCAATGCCTAGCCGTAAGCTTAAGGTGGCGACTGGCTCCCCAAGAATCAATAGCGCCATAAGGTGCTCCTCCTGATTGATAAGAACTGTCAATAGGGATAACCCATTTAAAAGTAGCCCTGTCTCCGTGTTGACTTGAGTTACCTATTCCAAACTTCGCATTTGTAACTTCAGTATACGAGCCATCAGAAGCTCCTCCAGCCTCTCCTAGCCAAAACTTGAACATACCAAAGGAATTAACAAAAGTGTCATCTCTGCTAATAGTGAAGTTTAGCTCATAAGAAACCCACTTAGTTCCTGAGGGAGGGGTATAATTGAACAAAGAACCACTCACAGTCTCGTGAGTACCAGTGAGCACTTGTGCAGCTGCGCTAGGGAATATATGAGTCCCAACGCCAGTAGATTTCGTCACAGTGTGCCCGTCACAAGGACCTGAAATATACTCCAGAATAGTTCCCGGCGCTTTTGCCGATAAGCCAGTCCCCCCTTTAGCAAGAGGTAGGATACCCCCAAATTGAGCCCCAGATAGGTTCAATGTAGTCGCGTTCAAGGTTACCGTCTTATCACTAAGGTCCAACGTAGAAGCCAACGCCGCTGCTCCAACAGCGCCATCATCAATCTTAGCCGCTGTGACCGAATCATCTACTAACTCAGGAGTATCGACCGAATTGTCGGTCATATGAGATAATTCAACCGAATTCGCTGTAAGCGCTGTAGCACCCGCTCCCCCTGTCGTATGTGCGTCCTCAGCTACCTCTTGAGCCGCAAATAGACCTTGTCTGTAAGCGTTGTCCAAGTCTGCTTCAGCAATTCGTGAGCCTGCTTGGAAGTCAACGATAGGGGACAGTGACGTGGCCCTGTAGATTCGCAGGGTGTCTGATTCAGCCGCACCTGCTCCCCCGCCTGAAGTGGCTACATTAGGAGCCGCTGCTAGGGTGACGATTTTCGTGGTCGTATTTACACTGGATACAACTATTGGGTGCCAAGTAGAACTTACTTTAACACGCACCTCGATGTCTCCGGTGTTGATGTAGTCGAATGTCCAAGGACCGTGGTTTACGTTATCCACCCCATTAGTGCCTGAAGCAGCCGCTCCTAGAGTGATTTCTGTATATGATTCTGCCATTTTTTCTGGGGTTATTGTTGTAAGGTTTGGTAATAAGCCTGTCTCAATTCCGGGTACTCTTCCATCACTTGGTTTTTAGCGTGGTCTGAGTAGAAATTAAGTATTTTAGCTATAGCTCTCTGTCTTGGATGCGTCTTCCCAATAGTCATGTCTGTAGCCGGGGGAAGAGCTTGGTATTTAGGGCTCTCAATTAACGCCCTAATAGACTGCCTAGCAGTTCGCCCTCCAAGATTCATAGTAGAAAGCAGCTCTTGATGCCTGTCGTACGCTGACTGACCTCCGTTAGTGTTTCTGAACTTCTTAGTGTCCAACACGCCGCTCCATATAGAGGGTCTCTGTAAGAACCCTTTACCTATAGAAAGAAGCTCTAAGTCAACAGGGTCTGTTGAAGAGGGAACTTGCTGACCAAGACCAATAAAAGAAGGAAGGAACGGTCCTGTCTTCTTTATCTTTTCTCCCAGCCAGTTCCTTCTTGGTTCCAGCCTAGCCGACGTCACAGGCGTCTCAGGCATATCTGGGCGCATATAGGTTGGGACTTTCTTCATCACATGGTCTAGCAACTTACGAGCCTCATAAATTTGAGGGTCTTTTTCTACTAGGTTTTCTGTCCAAGTAAGCCCCGTAGGAACGAACCCAGATGCGATTTTCGCTAGAAACTCAGGGGCCTTAGTAAGGTCCTTGAAAGTTTCCATAGTTTCGTAAAGCCCCTCTACATAAGACCCGTTAGTGATGTTATTGGTGAATGTCATTGAGATGATTGCGGCTACCTTAGACATAGCCTGCATACCGTCTTCTATCTCTGAGTCAGTCGCAATCATGCCCATCGCTTCGTCTTCTCCCGCTAAAGCAGGAGTCATGTGTACGATATCAGCAAATATACCTATAATGGTAGCAAACGGGTCCATTCTTTGGTAGCTAACCCATTTAGCGTCTTCTCCTTCGCCAACTAGAATAGACCAAGGCCTCTTTCCAGCAGCATCCCACGCAGCTTTAGCAGCTCTAGATTCTGGTGGGGAACCTGTAATACGTTCCTGAATAAGCTCTATAGTGTACAACGAACTTGCCGTCATCATAGCAGCGGTAGTCAGTCTTCCGTGGTGCTCAGCTGCGGCTACCGCACCAGCTTGCGCTTGCGCGTGTAGGTGCTCTTTCGCCATAGCCTCAGAAAACGGCATATCACCGTATTGCTCTTTTAGCTGCTTTTGCCAGCCAGAGCCGTGATTTTTCTTAAACTCAAGCCGCTTCAAAGCTTCTTGGTTTACTCTGTTTTCATAGTCACCCTTTGATTCGTTTTCGCGCTTTCTTTGCCTGAGATACTGATGCGCTTTTTCGTGCTCCATAACAAAGTTTTCAAAATCTTCAGGGGTTTTGAAGTGCTTGTCATCTAGGGGCTTTACCCCCGGAACCACGTTAGGACCATCCGCTCTCCAAGCTTTACGGTCATACATCTCTTTGATTCTAGCTTCGTCTATGTGGATTGTTCCAGTAGGTCCTTCGTCATATCTAATGAAAGCGGGAGCTTGATGTCTTCCGTCTGCCTTCTTTAAAGGTATTTCTTCCCTTTTCACTACAGGTTCGTTCCACTCTGAATTTTCGTATCTTTCCCTAGCGTCCGCTGGAAGCTCCATCCCGGTGTCTTGTCCTCTTGCGGCTTTGGCGTAACGATTAGTGTTCATTATCGCCTGCTCACTGCCTACCGTAAATCTGTTAGGATTAAGACTCAAAGCGCCATAGCCGCCGGGCCTGCCTCTTTTATCCAGCACATCCTGAACATCAAATGCTTGATGTGCTTTGCCCCATCCGGGTAGCGGGATTACCCTGCTCATGGCGAACGTAAGGATATTTGTCGGGGTTCTAACAAAGGGAATAGCGAACGAAAGCCAAGGGTGCGCCATAGCTGTTTTAGAAACCCACCTAGCAAATGGATGAGAAGGATTGTTTGTGAAAGTGTTAACCAAAGCCCAGTCGGTGGCTCTGTTAACTAGTAAGTCTCTCTGCTCTGTAGTCCGGTAGACAAAGCCGTCATCAAGTCTCAGGTTGTTTTCGTAAAAGTGCTCATCCATGTATTCGTCAATAAAGGAGGCTCTTTTTCCAAACCTAAGCCCGTTGTCGTCCGCTGCTTGCGCGGCTTCTTTATAAACATTGGCCTCATTGGCTATGCGCCCTTCTTTGGTCATGTGTGATTCAAAGGAGTCTCTAACGTAAGAGGCTATTTCGTACGGGTCCTTTATGCCTCTCCTGTGCGCCTCCATAGCTAAATCTGCCTTTACGTATGAGCGGTAGTTCCACTGCTTAAAGAACTCATCACCAGCCATGAGGACTCTAGAAGGTCCTGATACAAGATTACCAAACCAATTACCGGCCCTAGTCAGGGGGTCATCTCCGTCTCCGAAGTGCCACCCTGATTTCATATCTTCAAACCTGTTGTCTGAATAAGCGGTGTGCCCAGCAATACTTCTTGGCTCTCCTTCTTTAAGGCTAATAGCGGCATACTTCCATGCCTCCATAAAAGACTCCATGTCGTAGATGGCTTTAATACGAGTTCTTAGCAGGTCAGCATTACCAGTATGCGCGAACTGCGCCATACTTCCCGCAATGACCTCAAAGTCTCTAAAGCCTTTCATAATAGCGCTTCCAACCATGTTAACGCCCCAAGTCACAGGGTTACTGAGCAAAGCGTTGAGATACCAACCCATAGTTCTGGCGAACCCGTTTCTAGAGTCTTTACCTATTTTACCTAAAGCAGCCTCTAGGTCTGAGGCGTTAGTCGCCTGTCTGAGTTCCGCTAGGAATTGACGTTGGCTTCTGGACCCTCTAACTCCCTGCATATAAGCCCTCCTTTCCATAGACTGGTCATAGTCTACACCTTTCATCTTGGGCCTGAACCCTAAGTCTTTTCTACGAGTTATGCCCCTTGTTCCTGTGCCTTCGTAGATGAACTTGCGTTGAAGCATCCCCAGCGAAAGGTGGGTTCCGTACTCAGCCCACAGTTCTTTAACAGCCAAGAACTTATCGAGGTTTGAATACACCTCAGTAAGCAACTCCTCGTAACCGTATACCGCCTGCTTGGCCACCCCGTCTTCCATGATATCAAAAGTGACGGTGCCCTTTGTCTTCTTCGCTTTCTCGGCTCTCTTAACCGACTCTCCAACCTCTTCAGCTAAAGTAGTGTAGAGCTTGTGAATCATGTCTTGTTCCGCATAGATTCTTTCCAAAGCGTCTACGTTACCTCTAGCCTGCTCTAGGCGTTGGTGAACTAGGTCCCTGTCAAAGACATCCCAGTGGTCTTTATCGACAAGAGACTTCTCCACCCTGTCGAATGTTTCTTCCGCATTTCTAGAAGGGCCATGCAAATCATGGCGTTTCTCGACCGCTTTACGCGCAAGAACACGAACTAACGCAACTAGTCCTTCATTACTATGCACCCCAGAAAGAAGCTTTCTTCCTGCAAGAATTGCTTGGTCTCCTGTTCCTGTCAGGAAGTCGTCACCAGCTTCGCTCACAACTTTAGTTACTAAGCCTTCGATGTCCGCAATGACCTCTCCCGTGTGCTCTCCAGCTTCGATAATGTCTTTGGCTATCTGCCTCTTGGTCGATAACGCCCCGGCAACGCTAGGGATATCTAGGTCACCAAACTCAGACAAGAACTCATTAAGTTCTGCCTCGCTTAGGTCGTCCACCATGTCCACGGTAGCATCCTCACCCTTTATCTTAGGAAGTGGGAGTTTCTTGGGAGCTTCTCCTCCCGCACCACCTACAGGGAACTCGTCAATGCCTTTCCTGCTTTGATTGTCTATTTTGGCCCCAAACCTCTGCTCAAACTTAACATTATCTGGGACTTCCCCTGCCGCATGATACATACGAGCCATGTCATCCCCGCTCCACCCGCTGAGTCCCTTTTTAGCGCTCTGAGCTACTAAAAATTCTTTTTCAGGGTTAGCTCGGGCTGTCTCATACATCTTCCTGATGTTAGAGACGAGTTCTTCCTCTGGAATAGATTTTTTAGCGCCCGGTTTTGTTACGGTAGGCAAAGCATAAGATTCTCCTTCAGTTCCTTTTTGAAGACCTTCGCCCTGTCCTTTAACATTCCATTTTCCTTGGGTTCCGTCAGGTAGCTCACCATAACCCATCTCCCGCCATCTATTACCGCTTACATTAAAGCTGGCATACCCTGCGGAACCTGCTCCGTGAAATCCTCTATGGTTTGAGGTAAAGACAAACACTTGGTTTTCTTTTAGTTTATCCACAAGCCCTGTGTAAGTATTAGTCGGCTTAAACCCCCTTCTAGGAGTCTTACTTACCCCTGCTTCGTCCAACCACGCCTTAATAACCTGAGCGTGGCTTTTCTCAGCCTTAGGCTTGTAGTAACCAAGCTTTCGCCCAACGATTCCTTCTAGCTCAGCCTTAAACGCTGGGTCTTCTTCAATACGCTTCAAGAAGGCTTGCTTGAACTTAGCGATGGCTTCTTCCACCGTTCCTTTGCCTCCGTTCCCTTTCCATTTGAATGGGTTCCCCAACCACCCCGGCTCTCCGGGTTTGGTGTTATTCATGTGCCTTCCCTGAGGGCCGCGCATGACGGAAATAGCGTCCGGGTCGCTGACAGGGACAATCTTACTAGAAGTCTCTTGGGGCTTCTCGCCTAATGAGGTCAACTGCCTCCCAGCTGCCGACTGGGCGCTGGTGTGCGCCGCTTTGCGTCGCTTAATAAAGGCGGAGTCTTTGAACAGATTCTGGATGGCTTCTTTGCCTTCATCAGAAAGATTCCTAGAGCCAATACCAGCAAAGCTGTCCGACAAAATAGGCCTCTTTCCTTCACCGGATTTACCCCAAGTGGTGCCGTCCCAGAAGTGCCAGCTATTAGTGTTCATATCAAACACATGAACTTCTTTACCCATGTCTACGCCCATCTGGGTAGCCCATGCAGTTCCTCCCTGCACCTGTCCGTTTTCAATCCGCCCCACAGCAATCACTTGGTCAACATCCTTAACCTGAAAATAATTCCTTCTCAGGAGATTGTTGACGTAGGCGCTTCCTGCTGGGAATTTCCTCTTAAGAGTCTTGTTTGCTCTCTTAAGGTGCTCGTTGGCTTCCTTAAGCTCTTCGGGAGTGTGCTCCACTCTCCGCTTGTTACCAGCAGCGTGTCCTCGAAACGAATGAGCTTTAACATTCATTCCTGCCTTCTCTGCCATCTCTTGGAACACTGTGTCAGCCCCACTGGCTCCTCCAGAGTGCATTGTGGGTCCTGAGGGCTCCTCAACACGAGCTGGAGGCGCTTCTTTAGGCTGCTTAGCTTCAAGCTCTGAGCGCACCTTGGTGAGCGCTTCGGGGAACTTATCCCTCCAGATGCTTCTGTCCCTTAGGTGGGTAAGAGTCTTTCCTTTAGTTTTAAGGAGCGCTTGAGAAGCCTCTGGATTCTGCTCGAAAGACTCCCTAATAAGACGCTCCATCAAGCCTACATTAGTCTCCTTGTCAGCTTGTAGCTTTCCTCTTATTTTAACGCCGCCTCTATTCCACGCAGGGTTACTGTATGTAGCGTCATCAAACCGCCCTGACTTTAGCGTCTGGTATGCGTGTTCTACGCTTTTGTATTCCTTTCCTTCATACGTAAACGGTCTAGGAGCTAAGTTGCTGAGTTCTTTGTTTTGACCCGCACCATACCAGACATCTAGCGTGTCCTCGTTACCTCCGAATGGTAGCTCATCTCCTCCCAGACGCGCAGGAGCCGGGAGGGCACCGTTATCTCTCAGATACTGTTCGTGCTTCATCTGAGCCTCAAAATCCGCCATCTCTCGGAGCATTTCTGGGTCATCTGAAACAGCCTCTACGAACTCTCTTTCAGCTTTTTCGATAGCTTCAGCTTCGTCCATTCCTTCGTGAACAAGCTGATTCTTGCGTCTGATTTTACCGATAGACTTTCCAATAAACTTAAAAGCTCCCGCTCTACCCGCTATATCAATGACACCACCAACAGCTGTACCAACAATACCGCCTTCAATAACATTCTTAAGGCGTTCTTCCATTTCACTGGAATCTTGTGTGGGGTCATACGCTAAATACTGAACCAAATCATTCTCAACACCCATCCCCTGTAGCAGATTCGACAGGCGCGCTTCTTGCCCTTTGAATGCTACAAAGTCAGACACGGCACCTGCATAACCCCAAATAGCAGCGGTCTTAGCTGTCTTCTTCATCTTAGCTAAGCGCTTAAGGGTTTTTATATCAAGAGACCTATTCCCCTTAGCCAAGGGAGCGATAGGCGCTGGTACTTTTCCGCTAAAGGCTGCTTGGTGACCGAGGCTTTTCTGCGCTCGCGCCTTACGAAGAGTACTTGCCCTCTTGGCGAGCTTACTTCCTTTATTCAATTTAGCGGCTTTAGAAACCCATCCTGCGGTCCCCAAGCCGGGGATTAACCCTATTCCAAATTGAACAAGGTTTTCACCAAAAGACCCTACAACGGTTTTTGATTTCCCAAAGACGCTCCAGTCTTCTCTGTCCCACTTAGAACCAAACAAACCAGCAACACTCTCAGCAAAGCCCTCCACACCTCTCAGCGCAAATAGGCCCATATCTCCTGCAACATCCCCAAGACCAATTTTGTCGTCTTCAGTGCTTGGGCTCTGAGTTTTATCTGCGCGTTCTTCGGTAGGAGGAACAGCTAAGCCAGCAGAAGCAAGGGGCTCTTCGCTTTTTTCTGCGTTTACCCCCTGCAAAGGGCTTCCTTTAGCTGTATTGCTATAAGACGCTGTGGGGATTATTGAGCTACCCTCTGCTACTCCTTCAGGATTCGGGCTGGAGTTCTTAAGGTTTTCTTCAAAGAGAGAGCCTGTAGTAGGGAATTCTGACATTATTCTTTTTATTTAAAATCTAGTTTTTTGCCGGTAAGGACTTGGCTCCGCGCAATGGGATGGTCATACTGATACATTATAAACTCTTTAGGGGTCTCAAAGCCGTAATAGTTCGTTAGCTGCTTCAGCCCCTCCGGTTTCAAGTTAGTGGCTTTTATAAAGGCGCTCTCGTTTACGGATTTGATGCTACCGTCAGCGTCTCTTTTAACGACATTTTGAGGTAAATTAACGATGGGAGGTCTAAGTATTTTCAGCTTATTCAAGCCCACTCCGTTATCCATATACAAGTAGGGCGCGGTCTGGCGTGTAGTTCTTTCTCTAATATCCTCTGGGAGTCTTATTCCCTTAGTAGGAGTCCCTATCCAAGTACCCTTGTACTTCCAATCACTGGGGTGCTTTTCGGGGCGCTTACCGCGTTCACTATACAGTTCGTCAGCAGCCTCGTTCCAATAAGATTCTTGGGTATCAATAACGACGTGCCCTGTAGACTTGTTGTTTACAATAGAGGTGCTCATGTAGCCTTTCAGGTCTTCTATGTTCACTCCATGTGCCATCTTTTGCTCCCAAGCTCTTTGCTGCTTAAAGTAAAAAGGATAAAACTCTTTCATTGCGGGGAAGTTTTCCCTTCCCATTTGCGGTGGAGAGTTCGTCACAGCGCCATACCCTGTTTTGTATAAATCGATAATACCTCTTCTAGCTTCTCTTTCTAAGGTCTCATATCTTTCGCGCCCCTTAGATAGAGAATCTAGAAATACGTCAGCCTCTTCTGCTTTCTGGGTAGGCGTAACGTCTGCCCCTTCTTTAACTCTTTTTATAGCTTTATCGTTAAAGGACTTAAGTAGAGCCCCTAAGGAGGGTTCATTCTCCATAGTGGAAGGATATATGTCCTGTCTTTCCCACCAAGGTATAGCACCTTCGTTAGCGCCAAATTCCTCCTCAGGGCGTACCACCGAGCGATGCTCGTTTCGTAGTCCTTCTAAGGTTCCTTTTTCAACTGAAGCAGCTCTTATCTCTTCGATTTCCCGCTGTCTCTCCAAAGATTCCTCAGTATACCTAGCAATGTCAGCGAGCATCCTATCGCCATATATTTCACTTAGTATGGGCATTAAATCTTTCGCTGCCTGCTCCATATCCGGCGTAGTACCGTGTTCGCTTTCGTATTCGTTTAGATAGTTTTCAACAGCGTTGCGGCTTGCTGCTTTTCTGTTAGCCAAGGCGGGACCATACACTTCTTCTCTTAGCCTTTTATCGGAAAACTGCTTAGCCTTCACCTCATCCGGTACATCTCCCTCTCCGTAAGGACCGTCTTTCCCTCCGAAATCGCCAAGAGATTCGGCGGCTTGTCGGGATAATTCTATACCAGCCTCCCTTATGACCCTTGCAATGTCGCTACCTGTATACCTGCCCCCGTCTTTTGGTAGGAGACCATATTCAGGTTGGTTTTGAGGAGTAAGGCGCTTGAGAAGAGCTTCATAAGTACCCTCCTTGTTATTAGCAAAAGTCGCATAGTTATTAGCGATAAACTGAGCCACTTCAGAGCGGATATACTCAGGTGCTGCTTCTATTTCCTCTAGTAGCACTTTATTTTGCTCTGTGAGTTCAGTAGGGAACACACTCCTAAACAGCGCTGAGGTAGGCGCAGAGGCCTGCTGAAGAGCGCTTATAGCCCTGCTAGAATTTTCATCGACACTAAGCCCTCTTGCGCTCCACGCAATAAAGGGAGCTAGTTGATTCGTTAAGCGAGACGCTTTCTTTCCGTCTTTTGCTATTCTCTTTTCCTCCTGCTGCTCTTCTGCGAGTAGTATTCTATTTAACTGGGTTAGATACAAACTACTCTCAGAGAAAGGAGCGTCACTCCTGTATTTAAACTCTGGGTCTTTGTCGGGAAGACGAAGAAGAAACTTAGCGGTTTCTAATGCAGCTGGGTTGGCTTCTGATTGTGCTAAAAGGTTGTCAACATACAATTTAAAGAAAGCGTCTTTCTGTTTAAGACTCCTTCCTTTAAGGGTGTTCCACCAAGGAGCTTCCAGCGCGGCTTCATCCAATACAGACCCTCCTGCACTGAGTATATCACCAAGAGTTTGTTCCGCCTGCTTGATATCATCTATGAGGACTTCGCCCTCTAAAGCGGCAAACAATTTAACTTTTTCGGTTGGGACTACAGTTTCAAAGACCCGCCTAGTTCCCACGTTAAAAGCTCTGTCAGCAGTGCTTCCTAGCTCAATGTTATGTTCCCCTTTGTAGCGTTCAGTAAATTGGATAACGAACTCATTATAGTCTTCCTCGCTGGGTCTAAATTGAACGCCTTCTTCGCCGCTTCCTTCAGCCCATTCTTGTAGAGCCTCGGTTAGAGCGGCTGGAAAATCTCTAGCTACCTGAGCCCCTCTATACAGCTCTCTTCTTTCGTTTTTGACTACAGGGTCTTTTTTAGCTTCAGGAGTTTGAGCCTCCTGTTTAAACATCTCGTTCTGAGCGTCTGTCCTAATTTTACCTATTTCGTCTACAAACTCCGCTTGCTCCCGCTCCGCTCGCTCTCTTTCCTCAAACGACATACTAGCCCAGTAGTTCGCTTCAGCAGCTTCCGCTGTCATCTGCTCGGCCATGTCCATCTTGGTCGCAAGCTCTCCAATACGAGCATCCATAGCCTGCCCTTGAAGCTGGGAGAGAGCTGTTTGATGGTCTATCTGAAGACCTTTATGTTCCATCTCAAGCTTCTTGTCCTCAAAAGCTTTCGCTTGAGCTAACAAACCACTCACTTGAGAAAGAGCACCAGACAAACGTCCTAAGTTAGTTTGAGACGGTGTGGGTGTAGCGGCGACCGCAGTAGACCAACCACCCCCTCGCACGGGAACGGGGGATAACTTAAAAGCCTCTCTACTGAAACTTTGCGGCTGCACGGGGTCATCTGAAAGACCCAGTTGCTTTGCTAGGGATGTTCTTTTAGCCATTTTATCTTGCTCCTGTCGCTCTGTTTACGGCTTGGATGCGGAACCTATTAAAGGTCTCTCCGGTTATTCCAGCGCTCTGCCTCGCCATCGTGCGCGACTGAATCCCTCTTGCCGTCTGCTGGTTCCAAAGCCCACGCTCTCTAGCATATAGGCCACGCTGCATTTGGCTAAGCTCGGCATTCTGGAATACAGCAGACGCCTGCATGGCGGTATTCAGCGCTGTCCCTAAGAAGTTAGGTCTGTCGATGGGTTTGTTAATTCTTGTCATGTTCTGTACATATCCTAGCGCTCCTCCTCTGATTCTGTGCGCTCTAGAAAGTCTCCTCATCTGCCCTTGCTTGTCTAAAGCGGTCTGGTAGTTAGCGTTAGCTTGCATGAAGTTAGCCACAGCAAGCCCGGTAGCATTACCCTCAACCCCACGCTCTTCGGCGCTTGTTATAATTGTACCTATGGCTTCTTGCGCTTCTCGTGCGGCTTTCTGAGCTTCAAGAGCATCTGCTGTATCTTCTTGCCCTTCCGCTATGCGTTCAGCACTAACTTCGTGCTGCCACCTCTTCATCTCGTTAATGGACGCTTGATACTGAGCTTTTTCTTGTGCTCTCGCTGCTTGAGCTTGGGAGGCGTAATTAGCCACCCCAGACACAATCGTCAGCGCTGCCTGAACCGCAGGGGGTAATACTATACACATAATCAGTTATTTATTTATAGTGAATTTAATAAAGGTTTGGTCGTCGATGCTAAAAGGCTCACTGAAAGAAGCTCCGCACCATTCAAGCCACTTGAGGCATACAAAGTTTTCTGAGTGTATGTAGTTTGAGACCTGCCCATACAGCTCGGTCAAAGCCCACACCCACTTACGACAATGACGAAGAAAGTCCTTGGAGTAAGCCTCCACTTCAGGAGAACCTAACATCCATATATAAGGCTCCTCTTTTTTACCAGAGCCGAATATAGCCATAACATTCTCGTCCTTGGTCATCACCGTCATCGTGATGTCGTCGTGCAAAAAGGCGTTATTAAGTGCGTTCTCCGGGTTGCTCTTAAAGCAGGCAACCTCAATCTTATCCATCTCCCTGAGATTCTCTTTAAGCTCATCTATGTGAGCCTGTGTGGTCATCCTAATAGTGTGACCTTCTGGAGTAGTCTCAACAACGCTATCCATATCTTCTGGAACGCTGATGCACAAAAGACTCAAATTCTGCGCTCTGAAGGTTACAGGGCGCAGCAGTGGCGTTCTCAATGGTTATAGTGGTTCCTTTAGGGTCCGTAAATACAGGGAACCTGAAGCTATTCGTTTCAAGAGGCATAGAGCCCTCTACTGTAGATTGAACTATAGTAGCGTTAAATGCGCTTTCTGAAGTGTCTCTGAGGTCTGGAGTGACCTTAACAACAAAATGAGACGTATCCGTAAAGAAGATGCTTCCATTCCTGATTAGCTTTCTGCCCACGTTTGTCGGGCTAAGCTTATCTCCAGAAGGGGCTCCAAAGAATTGCTCTGAAAAGGTGTACTTCATTAAGTAAGGAATACCAACATACACTTCATTACCGGGGACACCTAAACTAAACTGAGGGGTAAACCCTCCAGAGGTGTCCGGTTGAAAGTATTGAAGGGTCAGACCAGCGATGGTCGCTCCCGCCGCTAAGGGTGTATTGTTCGTTATAAAGCTGCGGCCTCCATATTCTCCATCAGCGTTATACAGCGTCACCCCAGCGGGTAGCCCCGTAACAAAAATGTTAAAGGACGGAACTGTTTCTGAACCGTTATTAGTTACGCTTAGCGTCTGCGTCCAAAGCCCGGTGTCCAAATCAAGCCCTGTTTCTGAACCAGCAGGAAAACTTGAGGGGGTTAGGCCGGATGTTGCTAGGTCTAGCGTCACGGGTACGCCTCCAGATACTACTCCATCTTTAAAAGTAATTAGGGTGGAAGAACCATCTACCGTAGTCTTAGTGTTCTGGAGTAATAGCCCGTCCTTAGTATACACTTCAAAGGTCTCGCCCTCAGCTAAGAGATAAGGGACAACAATAGTCGGCTCAGTAGCGTCTGCCTTAAACTCACGCTCTACCCTGCGGTCTAGGTGTGTGTTGAACCCAGAGGGGTCTCTGTATTTGTTCTCCAAAGGCATCTTCAACAGATGCGTCTGCCCCTTTACCGCCTGAACGATAAACAAGTCAGCGTCTACGAAACATAGGCCCCTGATTCCTCCCCCGCTAATAGTAAACTTACTCCATGAGCTAAGAATCTTTTCGTTACCGCTGAAGAAATACTTATAAATGTAAACGTCCGTCCCATCAGTCAGGGCGAGTAGTTCCTCAGAAGCCGCGCCTGACATCGCCACTAAGTTCGTGGGAATATACTGAGGAACGTGAGAAGTGACTTCGTTAGCGTCATACACGTCCCTATCGACGGTCATGGTAAACTCTCTAACTCCCGTGAAACTTCCCCTTCTGAAAGGAAAATAAATATAAGAGCCTAGAGATACTGGAGCAACGGAGCTGTCGCACTCATACTCGGTAATAGGGTTTGCTGATACAGTCTTAATAGTAAGAAGGTCTCCCCCTCGTAAGACGAACTGCCCAAATTCAGAGAACATCACAAGGTTGTCCTGAAAAGGAACTGCACTCATTAGGTTAACTACATGAGCTGAAGAAACCGTAACGTCGATTGTGTCGTTATCTAACAACGAAGCTACGGACATCCTGTAGAAGTTGTAATGCTGGATGTCATTAAGAGCATCATAAGAGCCGAACTTAACTTCGGTTAAACTAACTGAAGCCCCAGAAAGAAATCCAAGTCTTCCTTTAAAAGAGAATACCCCAGTTATCGTGCTTCCCACAAAAGAAGGGTCTGGGTTGGTATTATCGTCTCCAGCCAGTAGCCCATCTAAAGGCATATGCCCAAGCTCAAACACATTTTCAGCTGTGCTCCTGAGCATCAAGGGCATCGTGTTAATGTTAAAATGGTTAGGAATATTTGCCCCTCCGATTTCATACCAGCTGCCTTGCCCTATTTCTCCATCAGGGGTGGTTTCATCGGAACCCGCAGTAAGAAACTGGACATACCTATTGTCTGTTTGCTCCTCTAGGTCCCCTGCGATTTCTACTTTATACCTATGGGGAGCCACAGTTGGGAGGTCTGTGAGAGCTGTGACTGACTTATGAACCACGCCTACCCCTTCTCCTCCCATGCTATCTACCGGATGTATTGTCCAGTTAGGTGAGTCAGGTCCTGTTACCTTACCTATCTGTGGAGCTAATAGTTCGGCGGTGAACCCATTAGCGTTAAGGTTCGCTAATCCATTATTAGTCCCAACCGCTTCGGTGTGCTCAAGCTCGCCTTGTGCATCATAAACCGTTTCTGTGTCATTGCTAAATAACCCTGCCAATATAGTGTCTGCTTGCGCGTTCTTAGCTGTGTTAAAGAATTTACCATCAGCTTTCCTTTGGGACGCTCCTGAATACCAGTGATGCTCGTGGGGAGAATTAGCATCTCCGTCTATGTTGATACGCACTCCGTATTTCTTTTCGTAGTCTCCCTGCTTGATAAATACTAAAGCGCTTTTGTCTAGTGGCCTAGTTTTAGATATAGGGTCTTTGCTTACGGGTTTTTTCGTATTCAGTACATAGGTGACATCCCCAGTAGTCATCAAGCTAAGGTCGTCTTTAGGTACTGTAGGAGTAACGGAAAGAGTAGCTACTCCTTCTCCACTGTTATCAGTAAGGTAACTATCGCTATCTAAAACTAAGTCAGAGTTCGTCCCTGTTATAGTGTATTCTATGACGCTCTGTAGCTCTCCTTTTGTCGTATCAAAGAGTGTTATACCATCTTCTAGGCTCTCTATTTTGAGTATATTTTTGTCTTCTCCATCCCCCACTGCCATTAAGTTGTAGCGTTTAGCGCTAGTCCACCCACCACCTACAACCTTTAAAGTCCCCACTGGTGTAGTTCCATCATCATTGGCGGCTATAACTAAAGGGCACTGTGTAGTTATTTCTATGTCAGCGCTACTCGGCGCTCCTGCGTCGTCGTTTGTTATTGTAAAGGAGTTTACCAGTCCTCTGTATTTCTGGTCTATTCTCGTTTGCTTTCCTGTAGTTAGATTATAGGCCGAAATTGTCTTATTGTCCGTGCCTTTAATAATAACAACATACCGCTCATTATTATCCCTTTCGATAAAGTGAACCTTAGCATTAGCATCTAAAGCAACTTCAGTTAGCAGGGTAGCAACGTGCTGAGTAGCTGGACGCTTCTGTAAGCCATCCACAACGCTCGACAAGGCGTTCTCTTGCTCGGCGCATTGGCCGGGAAAGCGTACCGCATCAGGCTGCTGAGAGACGCCTTGGATGAGGTTAGATACCGAAGAGTTAATCAGAGGCATTTTATGAAATTACATTGTATTTACGATTAACTCCCAGTCTGTAGTAGACATCAGAGCTATCGAAAATGGTCCGGTCAGAGGACTGAGAATCAAGTTCCTGAAGACGCGCCCGTGCTTGCATCTCATCAGCAGCAATGAGCGATTCAAGCTCACGACTACCAACAATACGCCCTTGGAACACACGAGACGCTCTGAGGGTTATATAACGTCTCGCTGGTTCTGGGAGGTCATCCCATGCCAGCTGCTCGGTCAAATCAACTTCAACAGTGGATGTGAAGATAAAGGTTTTGTCTTTTCGATTATATAAATACAACCCCCTTTGGACGTAGTCGTCTGACTTATCCACCGGGTCTACAAACAAAGTGTTGTCTGGCAGGCGCAGCTTACCGTCTGCCTCAAGAATTGGCTCATACTTACTAATCGTGTTGAAGTGCCATTCCTCAGTTTGAACTTCTTTTGCGATTTCACGTAGCGTGGTCAAAGCGATACTTCCCGAAATAGGAAGAGCAGCTGTGTCGGCTAGGGAGTTTACGGGAGCTTCACCAATATGCCCAAGCATTTGGTTTACGCTTTCGAGTTCTGTAGTTAGAGCCATAAGAAAAAAAGGGGGCCTCCGCAGAATAAACTACGAAGACCCCCTCAAGGGTTATTGGGTTGATTACTCAACAATACGGAAAGCAGCCTCAGGCCGCAGGACTCCGTGACCCATTGCATACTTAGCCAGCATGAGCGTGGCTTGCTTAGACATTGAGTATTCGGATTCCACGGCGAGGTCGAGGAGCTTCACGGTTCCGATTGCGGACGGGTGTCCGGCAAGGAACTTGAGGGTGCTCAAGTCGCCGTTGTAGCCAGTAGTGCCACCAAACGGATTGTTAGCTGCGCCACCAGTCGCTGACGTATCATCACTTTCAAGGTCTCCAGCAGCATTACCGCGCAGGTCTTCAAGGTGATTACTGACAACGATTCTAAGACCGTGAATCGACGGAAGCGATGCCGAAGCTACGTTACCGCCGGGACCGAAGTCGCGGTTAATCGCCACAGTGTCCGCACCCAGAAGGGCGTAGAACTCCTCTGGAGGAAGAAGAACAAATCGACCCTCTTTCGGGAGGTCGTTTTCGTCCATCTTCTGTGCGATTGCACCAAACAGCTTAACAATCTGAGCGGCTGTAGCTGTGTATGCTTCTCCCAAAGTAGTACTAGCGTCTACGGTGGTTCCAGCTGGAGTAATACCATCGATATTGGCAGCACTGTCAGCAGCAGCAGCAAGCGTCTTCATGGTCGCCAAGTCGAAGCGCTTAGCAAGAGCACGACCAAGCTCAGTCGCATATACGGACCTGACCTCGTAGTGGTTCTTAAGCTCATCGATGTTAGCGATGGAAGTAGCCGCCAGAAGTACATCATCAATACTGATGGTCTTCTCGGTATGCTTGATGGTCTGGTTGTAGGTAGGCGAGGTGCCTCCTTCTTCAAACACATCGTGACCGGGAGTATGGTACTTAGCGGTTGCGGTCCCAATTACAGGGAATTGGGCTGTCTTACCACTCGAAATAGTCCGAATGGTGTGGAGCGCTTTCATCACGTTCGCTTCTTCAAAGGTCGTCAAGACCTCGTTTGCGAACACCTTCAAGAACAGCGCATTATCTTGGTCGAAGCTTCCGTCAGTAGTCAGGTTTACACCAAGACGCGACGGCTTCAAAATGCCTTCATTAGCCATTGTTTATAGTCCTTTCTTTAAGGGGTTAGAATTTAATTTACCGTTTCAAGTCGTTCCGTTCACGCCGTTCGCTCTCTAGTGTTATCCTTTCGGGCACTTAGGCTACTAATTCGCTACTAATCGACAGGAAATTCTTTATACCTCTAGCGTATGCTCGCGCTAGAAGGCTGCGGGAAGTAGAGAACATTCTCCACTCTCGTTCATTAGAGCCAAAGAAAGGCTCACATATCACGGCAGGGCACTTGGTTTTTACCAAGAAGCCTCCACCCCGCGAAAATCTTTGCATGGGCTTAATGCCCCTATTCTTCGTGTTGTATTCTACAATAACTTCTCTCTGAAGCATTGTAGCTAAGCGTTTCCCTTGTGCTGAGCTGTGGTAGTAAAGCATCTCACAGCCTGATGCTGTAGGGGATGCTGAGTTAAAATGCAGCTCTATAGCCAAGGTTACTTTGTCCTCTGCCATCTTGTGCGCTATCCAGCGCATGGCGCTTCCGTAGCTGCTGCCTTCATACTCGTCATACAAAATAGACGAGACACCCTCTTCATACAGGTGCTTTTTTAAGAGCGCCCCTAAGCGCACGTTGTAGAGCCATTCATTTACCCCAGTCACGCTGAGCGCTCCTGCGTCGTTAGGTCTAGAGTGACCAACACAAATACCAACAATATCACCGGGACTCAAGGTCGTTGGCGTATCGGAGGATTTCAGCGATTGTTTCTTTTTCTTCAGGAGAGAAAGAATGCTGTTCCAACTTTTGAATAAAGCCCGGAATTTCACTCTTCTTAATCGTCGTCGTGCACCCAACGATTGATAAACTTATCGTTGCGCTTATGGCGGCGAGCTTTATACGCCTTAAAGTATTCATCCCTGACCTTAAAGAACAAGTCAGCCAGCTTAGGGAACTGAATCAATAAACTGACAACCAGTTTAACCATTACTTGCTCTTAGCTTTTCCGATGTTCAGGGCGAGCCAGCTCACCACTTTAGATGCGCGAGCGACCCACTTGTTGTCGCTCTCGTTGGGGGTCATAGTGGCGATGAGACTGGCTACAGTCACGATACCTGTAAGGATACCAATGACTTCACCTTTGTTCTCATTAAACCATGTAAGTACTTCGGCCATGTTTATATATTGGTTATAGCTAGTCTACGCTCAACCTCTTTGCGATACGCCGGGTCGGTTTCGTATTTCTTGTTACCGTTTGCATCTCTCTCAGACATTGCCAAGATAATCTGCGCTCTGCTTTCAAAAGGATTACTGCTAGACCCTTGAGTCTTCCCTGCAATAAGAGCTGGGTTAGTGCCGTTGGCGGTGTCGTATTTACCCTTAAGCCAGTCAATAGCCAGTTTGGCTTGCGCCTCAGTGCCTGTTTCGAGAGCTTTATTATAAGCGTCCAGCTGAGTCTCTGTCAGTGATTCAGAGGCCCACTCAGCGATACGCGCATAATTCTCTCTACCTCCAGCAGCAGCCATCAGGCTGTCTTCTTCAGAAGTCTGTAGAGCTTTCTGCCCTTCAATAAACGAATCAACCAACTCACGACTCAACCCCTCTTCTGCGAGGGCGCTATAAGTCATATCGCTCAGCTCTCCGCTTTCTTGCCATTCAGCACTAGCAGCTTCGATTGCCGCTTTTTGCCCCTCACCGCTTTGGCTCTCGTTACCAGCTTCTGTAGGTGGGAGGTCTTCTGTTTCGCTAGGCGCTTCACCTGAGCCAAGTTTTGATTCAAGGTTGTTGTAGGCGTTTGCCAAATCTTCAGGGCTCTTGAACTTTTCAGGTAACCACTCGGGGCGGTCGCCTGATGAGTCGTCTTCTGGAATGTTCTTTGCTTGTTCTTCAAGAGAGATTTCCTCTTCGCTAGGGTCGTTGATTTCGTATGTGTCTGCCATTGGATTACTCCTCTGCTACTTCGGCTTCCTCTTGGGGAGCCATCGCATCACGCGCAATGTTACCTAAAGCAGCGGCCCCTTGTGGAGCTGCTTTCTCAGCCATAGACATCATCTGTGCTTGTTGCATTTCTTGTTGTATTTGTTCTTGTGTCTTAATGAGCCCCTGAGTCTTGATTCCAAGACTGGTAGCTCTCCTCTTAAAGTATTCTTCTACATTAACAAACTGACCGATAGCCTCAGGTCCCACTACTTGAGCGGCCCCGGCTAAGAATAGGTCGAGTTTTTGTAGGTCGTTCCCTCTACCTAGAGCTTCAATACCAGTGATGATTACTGGCTTAACTAAATCTTTAGGCAGCTTGGGTAGCTGCTGCTTCTTGCTCATCACGTCCATGACGCGATTGACCATAGGTAGTTGAAGCTCGTTACTGAGTAGCGAGTAGAGACCCCCCAGAGCTGATTCTAGCTCCATTGTGAGCATCCTAATCTCCTCTGCTGTGACACGCTCCGCTTCCCTGACAACACCAGAGGTGAGGAGGAAGGCGTGACCTAAGCGGTCCTTGATGGTCGTGATTGTTTCAGCTGCGATACGGAAGTCGTTGAACTTGTCCAACTGAAGAACAGATACATCAGCTGCATTACCTTGAGTAATGGCCCCGTTAGGACTTTCAGCCAATGTCTTTGCTCTGGTCGTCCCGTTGGGATTGACCAAGAACAATACCTTCGCAGCAGCAGCAGACCCCTCAACGATAGCCTGCGTCAGCTTTTCAAGACTGATAAGGTCACCAAGGTATTCTTCCACATATCCCCTTCCATAGTCTTCCCCGTCAATCTTGGAGAATCGCAAGGGGATATAAGGGAGCTTTCCTTTTTTGAACACTCCCTCAGTCCCTTCGACTACTGTGCCTTTTATCTCTTGATGGACAACCCAGTCGTTCCCGTGCAGGCACACCGCAGTGAACAGGTCGCAGTCTTTGTCAGGAGAGCCGTCTTCATGCAACCCCGCTGCTACCTTGAACTCTTCACTGAGGGTACTATAGGAAACAGTTTCCTTTGTGATTATTTTCAAGGGGTTCCCCATAGGGTCCCTCTGCACAACAAACCTGTCTAAATGAAAGACCCTCAAGCCCCCATCTTCTGGTAAATACAAAAGAGCATTCCCAGAAACGATGAGGTGCTTGAGAGCTTCATGGATGCCTACCCTGTAAGATTGTCTACTCACCTCTTCCATTACCGACTCTTCGACCCGCTGTAAAGCGGACTCCATTTCGGTAATAATGTCTTCGGTGGCTCCCTCTTGCCTTAATACATTTTCGTCAAAGTTAAGACGGAAGAATGGGGCATTAGGAGCCAGTAAGGCTAGTAGTAACTTTGAAGCTAAATTATTGACTCCTCTTGCTCCAATGCCCTGAAAGGGTGTATTAAGCCTTGAGTGAGCGTTATGCCCATCTTCGGGCATTATGTAGGGTAGCGTCAATTTAGCAGAGTCTCTAGCTCTGTCTAAGAACGGTCTTCTGTCGCTCTCAAGAGAGACGTATTGCGCTTCCGCTGATGTAGGGTTCATTTAATTTTGAGAATCGACTGGGCCATATTTAAGTAACCAAGCATCAAAGTCTTCTTGGCTCCATTCTTCTTCATCGAGGTTCGTTTTTTCGTCCTCGTTTAGTAAAGCGCCGTCGTCGTGTATAAGTAGATAAGACCCTCCAAAGCTTTTGGAGGACGCTACAAAGTCGTAAAAATATTTAGTGGTTGATGTTGTGGAAACCGGAGAGCCCAGCATTTGTTCCCATATTTCCTTGCTGCGCTTTTCAGCGGTGGTCTTTGCTCGATATTTAATAAACCTAACCATTTTACAAGGAGGCTATACTGAATTTCGCCATTGTGTTGGTCTCAGCGGCGGCGGCGTTAGTAGACGACAAGGCTGTAGCCCAGAGAACAACTTCGTAAACATTACCGTAGAAGGTTCTGTCAGTAGCTCCGTCAGACTGGTAAGCCCATCTACGCCCGATTTGAAGCGGGCCGTATCCGTAATCGTTTACATCTTTGGTGCAGTTGGTCTGAGTCAACGTCTGGTTTACACGAATCTTTTGTTCGTTCGTTGACAGACTTGGTTCGTATGAAGCTATGACAATGTCTTTCTGCCCTGCTCTAGCTCCATTAGAAGAGGTCTGTTCCTGATAAGAGTTATCTGAAGCTTGCCCAATACTCCATGTATAATAACCATTACGGTAATAAACTTCCGTTCCGTAAGCTTGGTAATAACGGTTACCAATGAGACCGTAGTGGTCTGTAGCGTGAACAGAAGAGTTTACTTGTACGACCGCAAGCTGAGTTCTGGTGTCGTCTGTGTTGCTATGCGCGAAGTTAGACGCAAGATATTGGTTGGATGAGTTAGTGAACTGTAGCTCTACAGAGGTGCCCACAGTAGTACTTCCTCCGGTCCTTAAAGAAGGCTGCTTTGCGGCTGTTGAATTAGTAGCGTTATTAGAACCCACTTGGTCATACCACGTAGTTACCAGCCCTTCAGTTCCAGACAAAAAGTCACCCAAAGTCATAGTACCGCTGTAGTCTCCAGACGTAACAGTAATAGCTGACGTAGAAGATACCTGACCAGTAGCGTCGAAAGCCACATCAGCTTCGTCGCTGTCAGACGCTCTTCTAACTTTCAAGGCGTTACCAGAATAAGCCGCCCTTAGCTTCCTTACGCTATACCCAGCAGCGGCTGTAGCCATGCCATCTACGTCAAGTAGCGGAGCGACTACCGTAGAGGGAGGCGACTTGAAGAGGTCCTGCGTCAACCCACGGGTTAACGTAGAGGTAAGGCCAGCGGTTTTAGGCATCAGTTAGTACGCTTTGTTCTCGTAAACAGGACTGACTACAACAGTAATAGTAGCACCAGTACCTCCAGTCTCAGTCACTTGTAACTGAGTAGATGAGGTAGTGAACAGAGTGGCCCCACTTTCCGTGAGGGTCGCGTCTGCTCCAATGTCCTGCCAAACTCCTCCTAGCTTATGTTGAAGAGTAAGAGTAGCATCAGCAAACGTACCTTGAACTGCGAACATCCCTGTTCCACCGTTCCAATCGATAGCTGTAGTGGAGCTAGTACCGGGGTTGGTAAATGTTTTTCCGTATACTTTCATGAGCTTTTATTTTTTAAACTGCTCTTGCGCCCGCGCCTTGAGCACCGATGTTAGGAGTAGTTCTGTTAATCGTATAGGATTTCATACCACCTCTCCGTCTAGTTTGCTTTCGCTTTACCAGCGATGGGTTCTTTGCCTCTTTGGGCTTCTTCGCAGGAGGTGGGGCAGGAGTTGGAACTGGTTGGGGTGGTGGTGGGTCAGAGCCGCCTAAACACATTTTATATATCTGGTATTGAGGTTAATGAATTTTCCATCTGTTCCTCCATCTTGGTAAAGAGAAACCTTATAACAGACCTTTGCCCGTAGTGGTAGTCTAACTCTCGTATAGACTCTCCGGGGCCGAAGTCCTGCTTTGGGAATCTCTCCTCTAAAGCTTGGAGTAATTCTTTTGGAATAAAAGGAAAAATGTTTTCCTGTGTCATATATACCTTGCCTTATTTTTTAGGGGTCCAGAGGGTAATCTCCTTGGTCTTCTCGTTGTAGTCCTTGTCGTGTAGTATGTAGGCCAGACGAGCTGTAAGAAGCGCATCGTCCTCGGTCATCCCTGCCTTCTCATAAGCTCCCACCACGGTCTCCCATGTGTAGCCCTTCTTGTCCATGAGCTTCCTAGCCGTCACCTCCCCGATACCCTTGACGCCCATGTAACCGTCAGCGGAGTCCCCGGCTAGTGTCTGGACTAGGTGGAAGTCAGCGGCATCTTGAGGGCTGCTCATCTTCTTGGTGTCCTTCAGGGGGTTATACCAAGCAATAGGGAGAGTTCCGAAGTCCTTGTCGCCAGAGACTGCCACTGTATTTGTAGGGTTTCTGGTGCATAGGATTCCTATTAGGTCGTCCGCTTCCATGTTCTCAGCGGTAACTCCACTGTATGTACACTGTATCCACTCCACTAACCACCGAAGACCTAAGGGCTTTCGCTTGTCTCTTCGGTTAGCTTTATACTCAGGGAACAATTCTAAACGAAAATTCTCCCTTGGAGAGAATACTGGTAGAATGTTGTCTGACCTTAGCGTCTTACTCAGGTTGTCAAAAAACCTGTCCACCTCTGCCTTCATCTCAGTCTCAGAGGACATGAGGGTCCAGTGGTCGTCGTCCCACTTGGTCTCATACTCACTGGCGAACGCAGCCCGATAGGCCAGCATATCGCCATCAACTACTAGTAGTGTGTCTTCCATTAGTGTGTCTCCTTCCAGTTAGCTCCCACATTGTATTCCCCATCAAGAGGGCATCGGACCCCTAGAGTTTCTCCAGCCTTCTTAATGCTGTCCACAAACAACTGACCAAGCTCATCAGCACGGTCAGGGTCACAGGAGAACTGAACCTCGTCGTGGACATTGCAGTGCATCTCATAGTCATCAGCTACCTTGGTAAACTCAATGAGAGCTTGCTTCATAATCACCGCCGCTGCTGATTGGCACAGTAGGTTAAGAGCTGAGAAAGCTTTTCTAGCTGGAAGGATGCGCCCATCAAGCCCAGTCAAAGTCCCCCCATTGGTAACCCTCCTCTCCACGGTTTCCATCAAGCTTCTTACGGCTGGTATCTTGCGAAGGAACTGCTCCTTAAGAGCCTTCCCCTCGCGCTCCCCTCCATCCACAATCTCCCCAAGTGCCTTATTACCAGCACCATACAACCACATATAGATGAATTTTTTACTTTCGTCACGGGTGCTCAGCCCTGCTGCCTCTTGGTTAGCGGTATGGATGTCTCCCTCAACAATGGTCTTGGCGTAACTCCCTTTGTCCCATTGGGCTAGGTAGTGAGCTAATACTCGCAGCTCGATTCCTGAAGCGTCCGCTCCTACAAGAACCTTACCATCTGGAGCCTTGAACAGCTCCCGGCATTCTCCCCCGTAAGGGGCGCGTGTAGCGGGAACTTGAGCTAGGTTAGGTTTCGAGTGAGAGCATCGTCCAGAGTATGTCCCATGTGTGTTTACGTTACCGTGGATGCGCCCGTCTTTAACCATGCCCATCCAAGCATTCTTACCTTCAGCAAGCGCACCAAGTCTCTTCTGAACGAGTAGGTATTCCAGTAGCTTGTCAGATGCTGGTGTCCCAATCTCCTTCAGGACAACCTCGTTAATCTCAGGCCGCTTCCCTTCATACGCCTTGGGCTTCCAGCCATCTGCCATTAGTCTTTCCGCAATCTGGTCCCTACTTCCGGGGTTGAAGGGTATAGACTTGGTCTTGAACCCTTCCTTAAATATATCCCCCGGCTTGTGCCCAGCTTCTACGGCGCTCTTCTTGGTCTTCCATGTTTCCCCGTCAGGGGTCTTCCATATAGGCGTCTTGGTCTCAACCAATGTAGGCTCAAACAACTCCTGTAGCTCTTCCTCAAGCTCTACCCTACGCTTCATTAACGTAGCTGCTAGGTCTCTAGCTTTGTCTTCGTCAAAGGGGAAGCCGTTAGCCACCTGAACTTGGATAGCTTTGGCGAACTCATGCTCTATGGTAAGCATCTTCTTGCTAGGAGTAAGACCGGAAAGGTAAGAGTAAAGCTCGTAAGTAACACGGACGTCCTGCTCACAGTAGTCCTGCATCTCCTGACTCCACTCAGTCCAATCTTCAGTAGCCCCGTGGTCATCCTTGTGTACTCCTAGTCGTAAGCCCCAAGCTTTCAAGCTGTGACTCCCTGCTAGGTTGCGCGGGAAGGTCTCGTCATTGAAGTCATTGCTCTTCCTGTCAGGGAAGATACAAGCAGCCATAACCTTGGTATCTATTACGAAGGGAGGTGAGACATCCAAGACTTTGTTCTTGTCCATCTTCACTAGAGCAGGCCAATCAAACCCAATGGCGTTGTGTCCTATAATGGTATCGGATGCGCCGATGATTTCCATAGCTCTCTCTAGAGCGCCTTCAGTCTGGCTGTTGTATGAATACAGCTCCCCGGTATCAGCATCCTGTATGCAGATGCAGTGTATGGTGTGTAGGTCAGTCAATCGTTCCCAGTCCTTAATGGCGTTGGTCTCGATATCGACTATTAGTTTCTTCATTTGCGTTGTGTGTTGATGAGGTCTGTTATCCGAATAAGGACGCCCACCGATGTGTTGTTATCGCCGCCCCTTCTCTCTTTGTCCGTACCTTTAAGGGGCTCGACAATTTCTTTGAGGCGCTCGGAGGCAAGGAGTATGAAAGTTTCTTCAACGACAAAGCACCAGTAGTCTGCTTCCGAAGTAGCGAGCCCTGAGGGTTTGCCTCTGGATTCATACTCAACAAATACATTCCCAGTAAGCTTGGCTTTTCTGTCTCGTTTAACTTCAACTTTTTTTCCTTCAAATATCTTCGCAAGAGCTTGCTCAGCCACTTGTCCGACTTTGAGGTCATAGCGGAAGTCGCTATTATATTCCATTTAGAAAGAGGGGGTTTCTTCATCATCGCTGCTTTCTTGTGTTTGTGTAATCTCCGCTTCTACCAGTCTACCTGTTGTTTGGCTATAACGAAGTGTGGTTGCTAGGCCCGTGTCTCCACTGAACCTGTTCTTCAAGACGCGCACGTTTGTTAGATGACGCGACTCTGGGTCTTGCTGGTCACGCTCTAGCCCAACAACGCAATCAGATAACTGAGCTATGGCGGCACTACCTCTGAGCTGAGCTAGGGTAGTCTCTGCACCGTTCTCATGGCCGCGCCCGTCAGGACGCTTGAGGTGACTAACCAATACCAACCCAAGCTTACACTCCTCAACTAGTCCACGTAGCTTGGTCATCGTGTTGTCGATGAGCCGCCTTTCGTCTCCACTGTCTATACCACTGACAACAATGGAAAGGTGGTCTAGGACAATATACTCAACGCCCAGAGCTTTAGCCATGTAGCGTATGTGGTTCAGTAGGTTCTCTGATTCAAGGGAACCCCAGTGGTCGTAGAAGAACATACGTCCGTTACCCACAGTCTCCTTAAAGGCTGTCTTGTAATCTTCATCCACCTTGATGGGCTCAAGGTGAAGGAGCTTGTTCATCTCCAGTCCTATGATGGAGTTGGCTGTTCGCTCAATGGATTCCTCCAAGGCGATGTAGCCAATCTTGCGGTAGGTATTCCTGATTAGGTGGTGAGCAATCTCCTTGGTGACGGCGCTCTTACCTATGCCTGACCCAGCACACACGGTGACAATCTCTCCAAGGCGCAGCCCGTGCGTCTTCTCGTTAAGCCCTACCCAAGGGTAAGGAACGCTATCGTTCACCTTGGTGGTGGTCAGGCGGTCGAACAGGTCGGAGCCCTCCATGATGGTGTCAGGTCTCCATACCTTGGCTTGCCAGTAAGCGTCTACCAGCTCTCGACTACGGCCCTCCATGAGCATCTCATTGGGGTCCTTCATGGTTAGGTGTGCAATCTTACACTTACCAGCAGGTAAGATATGACTGCACTCCTCAGCCGCTTTGTTACCTGAGTCGTCGTTGTCAAACATGAGGACAATCTCCTCAAACTTATCCAACCACTTGAGCTGCTTTTTGAATACGCTCTTAGCTGATTGCGCTCCGCTAGGTAAACTAACTACAGGCCACTTACCTTCCCCAACTACTTGAGCTACTGTGAGGCAATCAATCTCACCTTCAGTAACCGTCAGGCGCTTACCCCCGTTGGGCCATAGGTGCTGACCCCAGAAGTAAGTGGGACTACCTATGGCGGTGAAGTCCTTACCTTCAAAGCGGACCTTCTGGGCTACAATACTACGCTCCGGGTTTCGGTAGGTAGCGATGTGGCAGTCTTTCCCTAAGTGGGAACCGATGCGGTAGTCATACCGCTGACATACTTCCTTGTGTATGCCTCTTGTAGGGATGGACATGAAGTCCCCCTGTAGGAATTGGGGAACCGTCCCCGCTGTTGTACTCATTTCTTGTGTGTGTGTTTGTTCGCCAGAAGGAGGCGTGAACAGTCCGCAGACAAAGCACTTGGTGCTCCCGTCTTCGTTGATGGCTAATCCATCGCTGCTCCCGCATTCCTCGCATGGCTGGTGTGTGTTTACGAAACCCATGTTAGTGGTATGACCTTCTCGCACCACTCAAATCCATTCTTGTCGCACCAGTCAGCGTAGGTTGTCTTGCTGCTCTTGTTGAGGCGGTTCTTCGCGTTCTGGAAACAGAATCGAATGTCCAACTCAGGGTGTGCTTCACGAACTCGTAGATGCTTTGTCCGGTCTGCTGATGTGAAGTAGCCTTTAGCTTCTACGATGACTCCATTGGGTAGAATGAAGTCAGGCTTGTAGGTTCTAAAGACCGTGTAGGTCAGCTTCTCGGTCTCGTAGGAGAAGGCAACGCCCATCTTATCTAAATGACTCGCTACCTTCTCCTCGAAACGCGAACGAAAGCCCGACTTAGAACGGCGAGACTTTTTCTTCTTCGTCATTCAGGACATCTGAGAAGGCTTCTCCACTTGTGGTGTACCCTTCTGCTTCTGCTGAGAAGCTGGAGGCACCGCTACCTGAAGAGTATTCAACAAGCTCAAGAACCTGAGCCTCTCTCAAGCGCAAGGTATAACCGAACCCTTGAGAGGAAACGAACCAAGGATTAAAAGTCATACTCATCCTAATCTTTGAACCGGAGCCAATCTTAGGCTGGTCAAGGATAGGCTTAACCTGACTGTCGAACAGAGGGATGTTGAACTCCAACGTCTCTCCGTTACGAGTGATGACCTTCGCTTTTTGTTTGGCGAAGATTTCATAGTCCCCATCGTCAGTGATTCTGACCGGGTTGGATTGTGCTTTACGAACTTCCTTACCTTGCTTCTCGCACTCTGCTTTGTAGGCGGCTTCAACAAGAGGGTCTACCTTAGCCTTGAACTCCTCAAACTCCTCCTTCGTAACGTGAAGCTTACAGCTGTAAACTCCCGCTTCATCGAAGGCGGTGTCAGGGTGTACGAGTTTCGGGTATACGGCGGTCCCAATAGGGCTTACTAGTTTAATGGCGTTCTTGCTCATTATGTGTTGTTATTAGTGTTTGTTCTAACTGAAGAGATACTGACTATGCTTGACTGTTGTTGGGTCAAAGGTTCCATACTCAGGTAACTCTGGGAACTCCAACTCGGGGTTGGAGTGCCGCAAGGAATTGTCCAGTTCTTCCAGCAAGTCAACGGAAAAAATGTCGGAAGCTGATTTTCTTATGGCGTCTGCTAGGTCTTGGGACTTGTTTGAGTGGGTACCGAACGAGTCGTGAATACACGAAAAGTCCCATATTCCACGGGCGTTTGCCTCGATTACCGTCTTCGCTAGGATACTAGCGTCAATGCTGTGAACGAAGTTAGGGGAGATACCCTGTTTAGCCCTTGCTAAGCTCAGCTCATCAGTGCTGTCCCTGAAGTTTACCCATGTAGCCTCTCCTGAAATCTGCGTCGAGACAGACTTACTGACCTGCTTGGTGTAATGCTGTAGAACAGGAAACCCTGTAGGGCTCACCCACGTAACATCTTTACCAGCGCGAGTAAGCACCTTCGCTACCTCTTGTAGATACTTCATGCACTTAGTGGGGCGGTCGAACACCTCGTGAATAGAGCGCCATACGTGCTTGGATAAATAACCAGTAACCTTATACCTTTCTCCCTCTCCAAAGGGATTGGTCGCTTGTTCTTTTCTGAGCCTGTCTTGATACCATTCATCTACATAGGCTCTACATGAATAGAACGTACCTCCGTAAGGGTATACCATAGTAGGGCGCTTCGTGGCTTTGCGGTCTATACCAAAGGCGAGCCACTTAGCTGCCATGCTGTTCCCATTCGCTACGTCCTTCTTCAACTTCACTACAACACGCTCCGCAATCACAGCGTAGATGTCTTGGGGGTAGGGCGTGGGAGCAGCGTTAGTTGCGTATGCGGTGTCTTCGCATTTAGTTAGACAAGCGAGTAATTGCAGCCCGTTGTTGGTGGCATCTTGGGCGCACGCTAGTTTAGTTTTTACGGAACCCTTCCTTATGTATTCAGCCCACTCGAAACACCAAGCTAAATGCTGCCACGGTTTGTCAGCATCTTTCCAAGACAAGACACTCGTGGGGTCGTCCGCTATGCGCTCTGCTTCAGGTGCGTAGTCGTAAGCCCAGCGCTCGCGCTCGCTTAGCGTAACCTTGTCAAACCCATAGGTGTTCGCTCCATGTATCGCCAGCCATCGTGCTGACTCGCTGTCCTTAATCCTCTCGTCCCGGTAGAACCGCAAGAGCCCTCTAGATGGGTCAGCGTTTTGTACGTTAAGGAAGGCGGGGATGTTGTAGACGCGTCCTCTCCAATCAACATTAGAAGGAAAGAAAAAACGATTACCCTCAAACTTCTTTGCCAAGTGCAGCACCTTGGCGGTGAGTAAGCGGCGTGACTTGGTGGAAAGGTTGAGGTCGTATATTTTTGCAGCAGCCCTACGCCAGTTTGTGTTGGCTTCCTTGTTTGTCTTGAAGTCCTTTGGAAGCGGAGGGAACTCCTCGTCTTTCCTGTTTGGGATGTCGCCTATGGTTACGTTGTTGTCCCACGCCCATTCCATCACCTCCTTAACCTGTGAGTTTATTTCCCAAGGCGTTTGTTGGATGAGGTTAACCGCTTCCATTGGTTCCTTGAGGGGTCCTTCAATGGAACGGAGGTAATCCATGTTAGTGCTCTTGATAAAAGATAACGTAGGTAGTCTTTCATCGTCTGGGTAACCGCCTGTCCATATGTTTGTCCACGGTTCAGGCGTTTCGACAGTAGGTAACCAAAATGGTTCGACCAGTTCTCTCTTTTCATTATACTCCTCAATCCATTCGAGCAGTTCTTTAGTGGGAGCCACAAATCTTGTAGGTTTTCTCCCTGCGCGTTCTAAAACATAGACGTATTCGACTAAACCAGTGCAGTACCTGAAAAGTTCTACAGCGTTTAGTCCCATGTTGAGTTTATCTCTCGTCCCCCACTTCTCAAACTCAGGCATTAAACCTTTCTTTGCTTCGTTCTTCATCGAAGAGCGAACGTGCCTGACTTTTGCTTTTAACCCCTTTCTCCTCCTAGCCCCTAAAAGAATCCCTTGGCCTTTTGCCTCATTATTTTTTAGCAAAAACCTACAGCGTAATTCGTCTTCAATACGAGCACCTAGAAAAATACTTACTTGGGCTAAAGAGCGTCTTTTTGTGATGCTGTCTATAATGGATTTTACCGCAATGAAGGAGATTACTTTTGAAGGAAGCTCTTGAATATCCAGTTGGTACTTAGCGGGAGTTGGGTAGGTTGAAACCTCTTGTTTCCATTTTTCTATTTTTTCAGTGTATAGAGGGAGAGCGTTCCGCATTAACGCTTGCCCATATTTTGTTTCTACTTCAGCTTCGCGTCCTTTTGCGCTTTCTACCTTAGACCTGTATCTACCTACGCCTAACGTAAGCATATCTTCGTTTAGCGTTGCCTGTGTTAAGTGCCCCATGTTTTAGCTAATATGTCGAAAGTATAGACACGTCAACAGAACGTGTCGAAAAGTGGAAGGTGGGCGGGGGTAAGGCGGACTCAATCTGATGAT
>VTLG01003515.1_pt1 | contig 35401 bp, 33 predicted proteins | sample 4694571 | NCBI WGS metagenome assembly VTLG01 (sample SAMN12604809, study PRJNA352737) | marine metagenome | biome: ENVO:00000447; feature: ENVO:00000209|ENVO:00000569|ENVO:01000036; material: ENVO:00002151; isolation source: viral sequences binned using virsorter ...
TTAGTAATACTGGAGGATTATATTCTGAATTACCAGATTTGAATGTTTCTTCTGTAAATCTATTAAATTCTACATTAACAGTTTCGGAACAATTAACAGGGGAATCAACAAGTTCTGCTGGTGTATTAACTTTTGATCTTTCGGCTTCAGGAATTAGTAGTGCAGCATATTCATCTTTTGATCAGGAAAGATATGGAGTTCATTATTCTACTGGTATAGCAGGAACTATTACAAGTGATGCTTTTGATTTAACTAGTAATGTTGTAACTATTAGAGGTCTAAGAGTTTCACAATCTAGTGTTGTTGTTAATACAACTCTTCAAAAGTATGGGGTACAAAGTAAAGTAAAGCAATATAATAGAAGTCAACAAGTTAGTATAACACGTTCTAAGTATGAAAAATCAGGAACTGGAATTAATACTTCAGTTGTTGATGGATTATCTCATAATGTTCAATATGGTTTAAGAGTTCAGGATGAAGAAATATGTTTAAATTATCCTGATGTTGCAAAGGTATTGTCAGTTTATGAATCTCTTGATACTTCAGATCCAACTTTAGATAAAGTATTATTTACTTCAACAGCAAGTGTCCATACAAATGCTGTGATTGGTGAAAATGTAATAGGGGGTACAAGTAATGCTGTAGCTAGAGTTGTTTCTACACCAACAGCTAATACTTTAGAAATTGTTTATTTGACTGGAGATACATTTGAAGTTGGAGAAACAGTTACATTTGAAGAATCAAATATAGTAACAGAAGTTGAAACTATTACTTTAGGAAATTATAAAAATGTTCTAGATTCATATGATTTGGATAAAGGACAAAAAGAACAGTATTATGATTATTCTAGACTCATTAAAAAGCATGGTGCTCCAGAACCAACTAGAAGATTATTAGTAGTATTTGATTATTATTCTGTACCATCTGGTGATAATGGTGATGTATTTACAGTATTGAGTTATGATAAAGAAAGATTTGGTCAAGATATTCCAAATATTGGACCTTTTCAAATAAGAGCATCTGATACTCTCGATTTTAGACCTAGAGTTCCTATATTTGATCCATCTACTAGTTTTGATTCTCCATTTGATTTTAATTCAAGAGATATTGATGGATCAAACGGTCCTAAATTATTATTATCTTCTGATGAATCTTCTATAATAGGATATGATTATTATTTACCAAGAGTTGATAAATTATATTTAAATAAGTATGGTGAATTTATAGTTGAGAAAGGTATATCTGCTAGATTCCCGAAAGCACCTATTAAAAATGATGCTTTATTGGAAATTGCAACAATAAATCTTCCTCCATATCTTTATAATCCTCAAAATGCTTCTTTATCATTAGTTGATAATAGAAGATATACTATGAGAGATATTGGAGATATTGAGGATAGAGTAGAGAATTTAGAAGAAGTAACTACACTATCATTATTGGAATTGAATACACAAGCTCTTCAAATTCAGGATGCTGATGGAAGAAATAGATTTAAGAGTGGATTTTTTGTTGATCCATTTAAAGATTCTTCATTAATTGATAGAACATTATCTTCTGTTGAAGTTAATCCAGTAGCAAATGAAATAACACCAATTATTGCTAGGAATTCTCTTAAGTCTCAAATTGTTCCTTCTGCAAGTATTACAGATCAGAATTTAGATCTTACTGATAATTTTGAATTATTAGATCCCAATATACAAAAGACAGGACAATCAGTAACTTTAAAGTATGATGAAATAGATTGGATTGAGCAACCATTTGCAACAACTGTAGAAAATGTAAACCCATTTAATGTTGTTGTATATACTGGAACTGTTAGATTAAATCCAGAGGTTGATACATGGGTTAGAACTATTCAACTTCCTGATAGGAATATTAACGTTACAACCAACAGATCTAGGTCTATTACTCAAAATCTTACAAGTAGAATAAGATTGAATTTGGGGGAAGCTAGATTTACTAATACAAGGCGGGAAACAAGAGGTCAAGGAGGAAATTCACGTACATTCGTTGAGTGGACTAATAGAGAAGTTAGAAGACTTAGAGCTAGAAGTAGAAGTACTTCTACTGCTACTAATACCGATACTATAAGTTTTGATGATATTAATACTAGAAATGAATTAATATCAGCAACAGATGAGACCTTTATGAGGTCTAGAAATACTGAATTTAGGATATCAAATTTAAAACCTTTTACAAGATTTTATCAATTCCTTGATGGTAATAGTGGTGTTGATTTTACTCCAAAACTGATTGAAATTGCAAATAGTTCTTCTTTAGATAATTATGGTACCCAGAGTGGATCATTTGAAGTTGGAGAAACTGTAATAGGATCTATTGAAACTAATTTTAGTGGTGCTTTTGGTCCAACAAATTATATTTCATTTAGAGTTGCTACTTCTAATCATAAATTTGGATCATTTAATAATCCAGATTCTGTATATAATGTTAATCCATATATTAGAGATGAATCTGTACCAGCATCTTATAGTCAATCATCAAAAACTTTAAACATAGATACTGCTTCATTATCACAAGAGGCACAAGGATTATATTCTGGTTATCTTATTAAAGGAATGAAGTTGGTTGGTCAAACTAGTGGTGCAATTGCTTATGTAAAAGATTTAAGATTGATTAGTGATAATTATGGAGACTTGAATGGTACATTCTTCTTAAGAGATCCACACTCAAGTCCTGTACCTTCAGTAAGAGTTCAAACAGGAACAAAGACCTTTAAGATAACTTCAAGTTCTACAAATGATCCTGGACTTCCTGGAAGTAATTCAGTTTCTTTTGGAGAAACAAATTATACTGCTGATGGAACATTAAATCAATGGCAAAATGAAGTTACAACAACTACCAGAAATCTAACAACTACAACTACAACTAATTTAACTACAGATGCTAGTGCACGATTAGCAATAAGAATGAGAGATCGTGTTATTGTGACGGAAAGATATAGTGATCCATTAGCACAAACATTTGTGGTTGGTGGAAATGTAGAAGCACCTTCGGATTTTGATACTAGTGATGATATTAATGGAGCATATTTGACTGCTGTTGATTTATATTTTGCTAAAGTAGATCCTGGTAATGCCCCTTGTGTAGTTCAGGTTAGAACTACATTATTAGGAACACCTACCAGAACTGTTTTAGGTAGTTCTGTTACTTTAAGACCGACCACTACAAACGCTGATGGTGATACTGTAGCAGCAATACAAACATCAGATACTGGAGAAGTTGCTACTAAAGTTACATTCCCAGAACCAATTTTCTTGCCACCAAATGCAGAATATGCGATTGTGATTATTTCTGCTAATAGTGATGAATATGAACTGTGGACTGCTACTATGGGTGAAAGGACTGTTGGTACTCAATCACTCCCAGATGTAGAAACTGTTCGTTATACACAACAATTTGCTCTTGGAAGTCTCTTTAAATCTCAAAACGGTTCTATATGGTCTGCTAACCAATATCAAGATTTAAAATTCAAATTATATAAAGCATCATTTACTTCTACAACAGGAACTGCATTCTTCTATAATCCAACTTTAGATAATAGTAATGGATATGTTCCAAATTTAGGTAGAAATGCCATAAGAACTTTACCAAAATCTGCTACTATTGGAATTACTACTATTGCTGGTGGTCATCCTACTTTAGTTGGTATATTAACAGCAGGTAGAAAACTTGCTGGACAGGGTGGTAAAGGAGGTTCTGCTATTATTGTCGGTAGAGGAAGTTCTGTAACTACTTTAGGAATAACTGAGGGTGGAACTAATTATAAAGTAGATTCTTCAGTAGATACATTTAATGTTACTGGAGGTGGTACTGGATTAAAATTAAATATCAGTAGTATAAATGCAAATACTGGAGCAATTACTGGTATTTCTCTTGCCAGCAGTGGAGATTCTATACCACCAGTAGGAAATGGATATAAGGTTGGTGATGTTATTGGTATTGTAACTTCAACTGTTACTAGTCAGACTGGAGATTCGGCAAGGATTACTATTACTGGAATATCAACAGATATAGACACTTTATATGTCTCCAATATACAAGGTGAATTAGGTGCAAATGGATCTGGTAAATCATTTGCTGTAGGAGCTGCTGTAAGTTACTATAATGATTCTGGTACTATAGTATCTGCTGCGTCTACTACAATACGATCAACTACTGCAACTGGTGGAGTAGAATCTGGAAATCTGATGAAAGTTGAGCACTTTAATCATGGTATGTATTCAAATACTAATAAAGTAACATTAAGTGATATTGAATCAACTATAGCACCAACTACATTAGCAGGATCATTAACTCTTGATGAAGCAACTAGTGTTAGTGTAGCAAGTACTACTAATTTCACAACTTTTGAAGGAATAACTGTGGATTCAAATAATCCAGGTTATATAAAAGTTGGAAATGAAATTGTTAAGTACGATAGTGTAGGTTCCGGAACTCTTTCCATTGCTAGTAATGGTAGAGCAATAGATTCAACAATTGTTTCTTCCCATAATGTTGATACTTTAGTTTATAAGTATGAATTAAATGGAGTTTCTCTCAGAAGAATAAATCAAACTCATACTATTTCTGAACCTATTGGTATTGATGATTACCATATTACTATCGATAGATCATCTAATGGTGTTGATAGAGATACTGATTTGGATACTGGTAATGGAATACCAGAACTTTCATTTAATAATGAGGAATCTACCGGAGGTTCTAATATTAAAGCAACAGAGAATATTCTCTATAATTCTGTGATTCCCACATATAGTATTCTTACTCCTGGTTCTGCTACGTCTGTAAATGCAACAGTTAGAAGTATTAGTGGTACGAGTGTTGATGGAACAGAAGGTTCATTTAATGATGAAGGATTTGAACCTCTTGGTATTAATGTATTGAATATATTCAATACATCAAGAATAGTATGTTCACAAATAAATGAAAATACTTATTTGAATAATTTACCAAGAAATAAATCATTCACAACTGGAATAACTTTAACTTCGAGTAATTCCAATCTTTCTCCTATAATATATCTTGATGAAGCATTAACAGAATTTAGAATTAGCCGTTTAGATAAACCAATTCTAGATTATAGTGTTGATAGTAGAGTTAATTCAATTTTAGATGATCCCCATGCTGCTGTATATGTGTCAAATACAGTAGACTTAGCTAATCCAGCAACATCTCTGAAAGTATTATTAACTGCATATAGAGATTCTTCTGCTGATTTTAGAGTTCTTTATAACTTAATAAAAGCAGATTCTAGTGAAATTGAGCAAACATTCCAATTATTCCCAGGATATGATAATCTGAAGGATACAGAACAAAGTGGATTTGCTGTTATTGATGAGTCTAAGAATAGTGGACTACCAGACAGTTTTGTTCCTGCTAGTTTAAGTAATGAATTCTTAGAATATGAATTTACTGCGGATAATCTTGAATTATTTACTGGATATACGATTAAAATCGTAATGTCTGGTACTAATCAAGCAACTCCTCCAAGAATTAAAGAATTAAGGACAATTGCAGTAAGATGATTAAAGTAGAGGGGCATCAAAATTTATATCGTGATGAAATAAGTGGTGCCATAATAAATACGGATTCTTCGGCATATAATCAATATGTGTTTTCATTAGAAAAAAATAGAGTCCAAAAAGAAGAAATGGCAAAAATGAAAACTGATATTGATGAAATTAAATCTCTTCTTAAATTATTGACAATGGATAAGAATATAAATATCTAAAGATAATATAATACTTGGTTGAATAATGGCAGTATACGTATCTAACATCACAATCGAACAAGGTTATGATTTTGATACCTCTTTTCAACTAGAGGATACCAGAACAAATGAACCTCTGAATTTAGTCGGAGCTGCTTCAACAGCTCACTTAAGAAAGAGTTATACAAGCTCTACTGCTGTTGCTTTTGGGACAACAATATCTCAACCAGATAGAGGAATTATTTCCATTTCAATGACGGCTGCTAAAACTTTAAAATTAAAGCCAGGAAGACATGTATTTGATGTGAAAATAACCACTAGTGGAAAAGATTATAAAGCTGTTGAAGGATCAGCACTAGTACGAGCCGGGGTAACGAGGTAATGCCAACGATAAACGATAGAATTGGATCTCAAAATGTAATTCGTGTATTATCCAACGCTTCAGCGCCACCAACAAGAATAACTAATCTAACTGACGTTGATTCTACACGAAAAACTTTAGATGGACAACTTCTTGTTTGGAATTTGTCTGATGAAAAATTCTATATGACTGATACCATCGATACAGATGGTTTAATTTTTACTGGTGGTGGTAGTGCTACTGGAATAACAACATTTGCAGGAACTGTAGATTCTACATCATCAACTACTGGAGCTGTACTTGTTAGTGGTGGTGTAGGAGTAGGAAAGAATTTAAATGTAGGACAAGATTTTAAAGTTGTTGGAATAGCAACATTTTCAAATGAACTTGATATTAATGCTGCTGTTGATATTTTAAGAGGATTAAATGTTTCTGGAATTACAAGTGTATTATCGCTTAGCATAGGTTCCACACAAGTAATCAGTAGTGCAAGAGAACTTCAAAATATTTCATCACTTGATTCAACAACTACAGCAACAATTGAAGCTGCTATTAAAGTTGCACCAAATACATTTACAGATTTAAAAATTACTGGTATTTCTACCTTTATTGGTATTGCTACATTTGGTGGTGGTATTGCAGTTCAGGCAGGAGTATCTACCTTTGATGTTGCTGTAGATATTAATGCTGGATTAGATGTTGATGGACAGGCAGATTTAGATGAAGTAGTAATTGCTGGTGTCACCACACATAATGAAGATGTATATTTCCCTGGTGCTGCATATAATATGCAATGGGATAAAGCAACAAGTAAGATTAAGTTTGATGATAGTGCACAGGCAGTATTTGGATCCAAATCTGGTGGAGATTTAAGAATATGGCATGGAGGGACTCATAGCTTTATAAAAAATGAGACAGGTGATCTTAGGATACGTGGTGATGTCATAAAACTTAGAAATGCGGATGATGATGAGTCGCTTCTTGAAGCCACTGCTGATGCAGACGTAAAAATATTTTATAATAATATTGAACGAGTATCTACTACTGCTGAAGGTATTGATGTTACTGGACGTACTGAAACTGACCTCTTAAATGTCTCTGGTGTCTCTACATTTGCTTCTGCTGTTGATATTAATGCAGGTTTAGATGTAGATGGTCAAGCAGACTTAGATGAAGTTGTCGTTGCTGGTGCTGCTACATTCAGTAGTACCGTGACAGTATCTGGTAATTTAGATATTGCTGATACAATATATCACACAGGAGATTCAAATACAAAAATAAGATTTCCTGCCAATGATACAATTTCTTTTCATACTAGTGGAAATGAAGCACTTCGTATAAATTCCAGTCAAAATGTTAATTTCTTAGGAAATCTTATTAATGTTAATGTAACAGGTGTTTCTACATTCGGTGATGATGTAAGGGTTACTGCTGGTGGTATAGATGTTACGTCAGGAATCGTTAGTGCTACTGGATTAGATATTGGAACTAATGGTATAGATGTAGATGGGCAGACTGATTTAGATGAACTTGTAGTTGCTGGTGTTGCTACCTTTAGTAATACTGTTGATATTAATGGTGTTTTAGATATAGATGGTCAATTAGATGTAGATGAACTAGTAGTTACTGGTGTCTCTACATTTTCTTCTCTTGTTGATGTTAATAATCGTATTGATGTAGTAGGTGGTATAAATGGTGATCAACTATACGTAGCAATAGCAACGGTTACTAATACTGCTACTTTTGAAAGTGCTATAGTTGCAGAGTCTAGTTTAGATGTTGATGGAACAACTGATTTAGATGTTCTTAATGTTGCTGAGACTGCCACGTTCTCTGCTCTAATAGATGCCAATGCTCGTCTTGATGTTGCAGGTGGTGCTAATATAGATCAGTTAAATGTAGCAGGTATTGCTACATTTGGTGCTGTTGATATCAATGGTGTTTTAGATATAGATGGTCAACTAGATGTAGATGAACTTGTAGTTGGTGCAGCAGCAACATTTAGTTCTGCTGTTGATATTAATAGCACATTAGATGTTGATGGTGATACTCAATTAGATGACGTTAACGTTGCTGGTGTAGCAACATTCTCTGCTCTAATAGATGCCAATGCTCGTCTTGATGTAGTAGGTGGAATTAATGTAGACCAGTTAAATGTAACAGGTGTTTCTACATTTGGTGATGATGTAACCATAACTGCTGGTGGTTTAAATGTTATATCAGGAATTGTAACTGCTACTGAACTAGATATAGGTACTGGTGGTATTGATGTTGATGGACAGACTGATTTAGATGAATTGGTTGTTGCTGGAATAGCAACATTCTCAACAGATGTAAATATTACTGGACTGCTTACCGCAGGAGCGATTGATGGAGGTGCGTATTAATGGCAAAACCAGCAAGTAGAGAGGAATTAACCAATTATTGTTTAAGACAATTAGGTGAACCTGTAGTTGAGATTAATGTTGCTGATGAGCAAATAGAGGATCTAATTGATGATGGTATACAATATTTCCAAGAACGTCATTTTGATGGCGTGGAAAGAATGTATTTAAAATATAAACTTACTGAAGATGATATTAATAGAGGACAGGCAACAAATGAGACTGGAAGTTCTAATACCTTAGGGATTACAACAACATCAGGTATTTCAACAACTGTTAGTGGTATGTCTGATATGACTAACAGTTTTTATGAGACATCTAATTTTATACAAGTTCCAGACTCAGTAATTGGTGTAGAAAAAATCTTTAAATTTGATAGTAGCACTATATCAGGTGGAATGTTTAGTATAAAGTATCAATTATTTTTGAATGATTTATACAAATTTAATTCTGTTGATTTATTACAATATTCAATGACAAAAACTTATCTTGAGGATATTGATTTTCTATTGACTACAGATAAGCAATTAAGATTTAATAAGAGGCAAGGTCGATTATATATTGATATGGATTGGGGTTCTGAAACTAAAGATACTTATTTAATTATTGATTGTTATAGGATTTTAGATCCTAATACTTTTACGAATGTATATAATGACAGTTTCCTTAAAAAATATGTGACTGCACTTATAAAACGACAGTGGGGTCAAAATTTGCTTAAATTTAGAGGAACTAAACTTCCTGGTGGAGTTGAACTTAATGGTCGAGAGTTATATGAAGATGCTCAAAGAGATCTTGATGATATCAAGCAAAGAATGATTCAAGAATATGAATTACCACCTTATGACTTTATTGGATAGTTATGACCTTAAATTCATATTTTCTACAAGGATCGGTTACAGAACAACATCTTATTCATGATTTAATCACGGAGCAGATACAAATTTATGGTGTTGAGGTATATTATCTTCCTAGAAAAATATTTAAAACTGATAATATTATAAAAGAGATTCAATCATCAAAATTTGATGATAGTTTTCTTCTAGAAGCATATGTTAATAATTATGATGGGTATGCACCTAATAGTGATGTAATGACTAAATTTGGATTGAAGTTGCAAAATGAAGTCAGTCTTACAATATCAAGAGAAAGATTTGAAGATTTTATTACACCATTCTTAGAAGGTATATCAGCTGGTATTAGAGAGGGAAGAATTACTGGATATGACTTTGGGGATTTAGTTAGTAGACCAAAAGAAGGTGATCTAATTTATTTCCCTCTAGGTGAAAGATTATTTGAAATTAAGAGAGTAGAGCATGAAAAACCATTTTACCAATTAGGTAGTCTTTATACTTATGATTTAAGTTGTGAATTATTTGAATATGAAAATGAACTTATCGATACAAGTATTGATGAAGTTGATAATACTGTAGAGGATGAAGGATATATAACAACTGTTAATTTGGTTGGTCTTGGAATAACTGCTACTGCAACTGCTGGTATATCAAGTGGTTGTATCAGGGAAATATTCTTGAATAATGATGGTTCTGGTTATACATCAACACCAACAGTTTCAATTGGTGCTGCTCCTGCAGGAGGATTTACTGCTAGTGCAGTTGCTATCACTACTTCTAGATCAAATATTACTTCAATCTATAGAATTGAAATGACTAATACTGGTGCTGGATATACAGAGGCACCAATAATCACAATTAGTGGTGGTGGAGGTAGTGGAGCTGCTGCTACTTGTTCTATATCAACTAGTTTTGGTATACAAAGTGTTGTTGTTGCTGCAGGTGCTACTGGTTATTCATCTACACCACTATCTACAGTTACTGCTCCTCCATCTGGAATCAATACTGCTATAATAAGTCCAGTATTAGAAACTGAATCTGGTGCTGGAATTAGCACTATTAGAATAATAAATTCTGGTATTGGATATACTGTTGTTCCAACTATTGTATTCAATACTCCAGGAACTGGTATTGGTACATTCTACTATAATGAAGATGTTACAGGTCAGAGTTCTGGAGTTACTGCAAAAGTTAGAAACTTTAGGAAGGATACTGATGAAAATGCAGTTGATCCACCAACTACTTTACAGGTAGCACTAAATACAGGTAAGTTCTATGACGGTGAAATAGTCGTCGGTTCAATATCTACTGCTACATATCTTGTTAAGAACCATGATTTAGATGCTTTTGATCAAACATGGGAAACTAATGAAGATATAGAAACAGAAGCAGATGACTTACTTGACTTTACAGAATCAAATCCATTTGGAGATTATTAATGTTAGGAACATATTACTATCACGAAATTATAAGAAAAACCATTATTTCTTTTGGTACTTTGTTTAATAATATCAATATTAAACATAAGAAGGCTGATGGAACAATTCTTGATGATATTAAAGTAGGTCTTTCTTATGGACCACAACAAAAGTATTTGGCAAAAATACAAGAGCAAGCACAGTTATCAAAACCAATTGCTATTACTTTGCCTAGAATGTCATTTGAGATGAATAATATTGCTTATGATGCTGCAAGAAAAACAGGTGTTACTCAGACATTTAAAGCAAAAGATGGAGATAAAATAAAGAAGGTTTATATGCCTGTTCCTTATAATATTGGGTTTGAATTAAATATTTTTAGTAAATTGAATGATGATGCATTACAAATTATTGAACAGATAATGCCATATTTTCAACCATCATTTACTTTGACTGTAGATTTAGTATCTGCTATTGGAGAAAAAAGAGATATCCCTGTTATTTTAGATAATATATCATTTCAGGATGATTATGAAGGAAGTTTTGAGGTTAGAAGAGCATTAGTTTATACAATGCAATTTACTGCAAAAACATATTTATTTGGACCAGTTGCTCAGACATCTGACGGACTTATTAAGAAAGTTATTGTTGATAAGTATTCTGGTACAGATACGTCAACTGCTAAACGTGAAATGAGATATACTGTTGTTCCTGATCCAATTACTGCTGGTCCAGATGATGATTTTGGATTTACTGATTCTTGGTCTGATGTTTCATCTTCAACTAATTCTATGGATGCAGGTAAGGATTACAGTCCAACAAGACAAATTGACGTTTAAATCATGACTAGTAGTTACGATCCTATCAATGAAGCACTTAATACTACTAGTAGTATTGAGATTAGTAATATTGAAGATACTGGATCTTTAAGAAAAAAAGATACTTTAAAAAATATTACAGATGATATTGATAAAGATTATGAATATACACGTGCTAATTTATATTCATTAATAGAGAAAGGACAGGAATCTCTTAATGGTATAATGGAATTGGCAGGTGAAAGTGCAAGTCCAAGAGCATATGAAGTGGCAGGTCAAATAATTAAGTCAGTTGCTGATACTACTGATAAATTGATGGAACTTCAAAAGAAAGTTAAAGAAGTTGATGAGGAAAAGGTAAAAGGTCCTAGTCAAGTTACTAATAATGCTTTATTTGTAGGTTCAACATCTGATTTATCCAGAATTCTAAAAGAACAAGGATTAATTGATAATAAACGTGGGTGATAAATTATGTCTGTTAATGATGTATATCTTGGTAATCCCAATCTAAAAAAAGCAAATACACAAATCCAATTTACTCAGGATAATATTCTTGAGTTTTTGAAGTGTAAAGATGATCCAATATATTTTACTAGAAAGTATATAAAAATTGTTTCTCTTGACGATGGATTAGTTCCTTTTAATATGTACGATTTCCAAGAGAAATTGATTAAAAGATTCCATGAGAATAGATTTAATATCTGTAAGATGCCTCGACAGACAGGTAAATCTACCACTTGTATATCATATCTTTTACACTATGCAGTTTTCAACGATAATGTCAACATTGCTGTTTTGGCAAACAAAGCGTCCACAGCTAGAGATTTACTTGGCAGATTGCAACTTGCATATGAAAATTTACCTTCATGGATGCAACAAGGTATAATTTCGTGGAATAAAGGTTCTTTAGAATTAGAAAATGGTTCTAAGATATCAGCAAACTCTACTTCATCATCTGCTGTTCGTGGTGGTTCTTACAACGTTATATTCCTTGATGAGTTTGCATTCATCCCAAATCATATTGCGGATGATTTCTTTGCATCTGTATATCCTACAATTACTTCTGGACAATCAACTAAGGTTATCATAGTTTCTACTCCACGGGGTATGAATCATTTTTATCGTATGTGGCACGATAGTGAAAAGGGAAAGAGTGCATATGTGCCAACTGATGTTCACTGGAGTGAAGTTCCAGGTAGAGATGCTGTATGGAAAGAACAAACAATTGCAAACACATCAGAACAACAGTTTAAGATTGAGTTTGAATGTGAGTTCTTAGGTTCTGTTAATACTCTCATTAGTGCGACAAAGCTTAGAAATTTAGTATATGAAGATCCTATAAAAAGGAATGCTGGATTAGATATCTATGAACAACCAATAAAAGAACATAATTATATTGTTACAGTTGATGTTGCTAGAGGATTAGGAAATGACTATTCAGCATTTATTGTTTTTGATACTACAGAGTTTCCATATAAGGTAGTTGCAAAGTATAGGAATAATGAAATCAAACCAATGCTATTTCCAAATATTATACTTGATATTGCTAAAGCATATAATCAAGCATATTTGTTAATAGAAGTAAATGATATAGGAGATCAAGTAGCAAGCATTCTTCAATATGATCTTGAATATGAAAATCTTTTAATGTCTTCAATGAGAGGAAGAAATGGTCAAGTTGTAGGACAAGGATTTTCTGGAAAGAAAACTCAACTTGGTGTAAGAATGACATCTGCAGTTAAAAAATTAGGTTGCTCTAATTTGAAGACTATGCTTGAGGATGATAAAATACTTACATGTGATTATGATATTATTTCAGAATTAACAACATTTGCACAAAAACATAACTCATTTGAAGCAGAAGAGGGGTGTAATGATGACTTAGCAATGTGTCTTGTTATATTTGCATGGTTAGTAGCACAAGATTATTTTAAGGAAATGACTGATAATGATGTTCGTAAGAGAATTTATGAGGAACAGAAAAATCAAATAGAACAAGATATGGCACCATTTGGTTTTATTTCAGATGGGTTTGAAGATATGGATAGTTTTGTAGATGAGGGTGGAGATAGATGGCATACTGATGAATATGGTGATCGTTCTTATATGTGGGATTATATGTAATGCCTAGAGTTAAATTACCTGAGTGGCTTAGGAATGAAATTAAAAAAATTGTTAGAGAAGCAATGAATGAATGGACTTCCGAATGCCAGTATCTTACACAGGATAAAGGAAACGGAACTTATTATTGTTCCAAAAAAGATTGTGAAGGAGTGAGATTTTCTGATGAAACTGACTGATGAAAATGTAATTAAAGTTCTTGAAGAATTATTACCATACATTGAAGCTGATGGTGGATGGTTGGAGTATGTAGAAACAGTAGATGGATATGTTAAAGTAAGATTAGGAGGTGCTTGTGCTTCATGTGCTATGAGTACTATAACTTTGAGAGATGGTATACAGAAAAAGTTAATGATGGAAATACCAGATGTTATGGGGGTGATACAAGTTTTGTAAATGAATATAGAAGAACAGTTTGATTTGGGGGATTTACTCCTACAAGAAAGAAAATGTAGGGTTTGTAATCAAGTAAAAAATTTAATAGATGGTTATTATCGAACACATAAAAATAGATTGTCATTACCTTCTTCATATGCATATGAATGTAAGGCATGTACAATAAAAAGAATTGTTAATAGTAGGAAAAATAAGAGACCTTCTAATGAATGGATATATCCTGATTGGTAATGTTCATGTACTGTTTCCCCAACGTAAAAAGACATTTTGATAAATATTTTTAGAATAAATTTGGATTACGAGAGGAATTAAGATGCCGATAAATCTAGCATCTCCTGGAATTGTTGTAAAGGAAGTAGACTTAACTGTAGGAAGAGTCGATCCAACATCAGGAACCGTTGGTGGACTGGTTGGACCTTTTACAAAAGGACCAGTAGAATTACCAACAGTTATTGCTAATGAGAATGATTTATTAAATACCTTTGGAAAACCAAATAGTATTGATAAACAATATGAAACTTGGTTGGTTGCATCATCATTCTTAGCATATGGTGGGGCATTAAGGGTTGTAAGAGCAGACGATGATAATTTATACAATGGAGCAGTTAATACATCAGGTGTTTCAACTACTGCTGCAGCATTAAAAATTAAGAGTGTTGAGCATTATGAGCAACTTGGTTATGATGATAATACTATTTCAAATATAACTGTCGCAGCACGAAATCCTGGTTCTTGGTCTAATGGAATAAGAATAGGAATTATTGATGGAAAAGCAGATCAATGTTTGGGTGTTAGTAGTATTCCTGCAACTACAAGTGATTGGGTTGGATATGGAGTAACGCAAGCAATTTCAGCAACTTTACCTGGAGTTGGTTCAACAACACTTCTTGATGGATACCTAAAAGGAATTATTACTGGAGTTAGTACTACTGGTTATTCTGCTGCTGGCGACAAGTATACAACAGTTCAAGAAGGAACTTTAGAAATAAAAGTTATTTCTCATGTTTCTGCTGGTAATACTGAAACACCTGTAGAATATCAACCAAATGGTGTATACAGATTTACAACTGGAACAGCAACAACTACAGGTCATAACGGCATACAAGTAATGACTAATGCTGGTGCTACAGTAACTTCTTTAGGTTCTACCGTACATTCTTCTGAAGATTGGTTCGATAAGCAAGTTCTTTATACTTCATCAGGAAATCCTGGAGTAGCAAGTACAATAACTACTATTCAATGGAGTTCAATTGTAGATAGACCAACTACTACAGAATTTGCTGTAGATAGAGGTGCTAAGAATGATGAACTTCATGTTGTAGTAATTGATGGTGAAGGAAAAGTTAGTGGAAATGCTGGAACAATTTTAGAGAGGCATACAGGTCTTTCTAAGGCAAAAGATGCTGAATTCTCAGCAGGTTCTCCTTCTTATTGGAGAAAGTATCTTAAGAATAACTCATCTTATATCTTTGGTGGAGGAGCTCCTATAGGAATTACTACATCTGGATTTAGTTCAGGTTGGACTAAGCAAGCAGACCAAGCATGGGATCAAGATGCAGATGGCATCATATTTGGTTCAAGTGGTACTAAGAATTATAAGATAGTTAACGGTGAAGATTATAAGAGAAATCTAAATGCTGACGGTACAGTCGGTGTTATAACAACAGGAGGATTAACAGCATCTGTTGCTAAACTAGCAACTGGATATAAACTCTTTGAGAATGCTGATAATTATGCTGTAGATTTCTTACTTATGGGATCTGCAAATCATGTTAAAACAGAAGCACAGTCATTAGCAAATCAAGTTATTGCTGTTGCTGACATTAGAAAAGATGCACTTGCATTCATCAGTCCATATAGAGGAGCATTCCTTACTGATACTTCAGTTGGATCTGTTACAGTCAATAATGATGAGACAATAACGAATAATGTTGTTGGTTTCTACTCACCATTAACATCTTCATCATATGCAGTATTCGATAGTGGATACAAGTATATGTTTGATAGATTTGATAATGCATTTAGATATGTTCCATTGAATGGAGATCTTGCAGGGTTATGTGTTAGAACTGATATCACTAATTTCCCATGGTTCTCTCCAGCAGGAACTGCAAGAGGAGCAATTTTGAATGCAGTAAAACTAACTTACAATCCATCTAAATCTCAAAGGGATCTTCTATATACCAATAGAATTAACCCTGTAATCTTCTCACCAGGATCTGGAATTATCTTATTCGGTGATAAAACTGGACTTGGAAGATCATCAGCATTTGATAGAATTAACGTTCGTAGATTATTCTTATATCTCGAAAATGCAATTTCTTCTGCTGCTAAGGATCAACTCTTCGAATTTAATGATGAAATTACAAGAACAAACTTTGTAAATATTGTTGAACCTTTCTTACGTGATGTTCAGGCTAAGCGAGGAATTCAGGATTATGTTGTTATCTGTGATGAGACAAATAACACTGCTGCTGTTATAGATAATAATGAGTTTGTGGCTGACATCTTCATTAAACCAGCAAGGTCGATTAACTTCATCGGTCTAACCTTCGTTGCCACCAGAACTGGTGTTGCTTTTGAAGAAGTAATTGGTAACGTTTAATTCCACTAGAGGTATAAAAAACTATGGCAACACGTCAACAACAAAACACCACTCCAATACGGACAATTAGTGATTTTAAAAGTAGATTATCTGGTGGTGGTGCTAGACCGAATCTATTTGAAGTAGAATTAGCATTTCCCAATGCAGTAGCAATTGATAATGATGTCTTACAGAAATCAAGATTTCTTGTTAAGGCAGCTGCATTACCAGCATCTACGATTGCTCCTATTGATGTTCCATTCAGGGGTCGTATTTTAAAGATTGCTGGAGACAGAACATTTGAAACTTGGACTATTACAGTTCTTAATGACACAGACTTCTCTATTCGTTCTGCTTTTGAAAAGTGGATGAATACTATTAACAAAATGTCTGATGCTACTGGAATAGTTGATCCAGAAGCATATCAAAAAGATGCTGTTGTTAAGCAACTAGATCGTGATGGAAGTGTACTCAGATCTTACAAGTTCTGGGATATTTTTCCAACTAATATCTCTACTATTGATCTAAGTTACGAAACGACTGATACTCTTGAAGAGTTCACCGTAGAACTACAAGTTCAGTGGTGGGAAGCTTATAAAGGCACTTCTATCTCAGCTGGCGGTGAAGATATCGTCTAAATAGTGCTATAATAGTAGGAAAACAAATTATACTATGGCAAGACTTTTTGGCTTTTCTATTGGAGACAAAGAAAAGAAATCAAATTCTATAATATCCCCTGTCCCCAAGAATAATGAGGACGGGGTTGATAATTATATTACTAGTTCTTTTTATGGTTCTTATTTAGATATTGAAGGGCAATTTCGTACAGAATCGGATTTAATAAAAAGATATAGAGAAATGGCATTACACCCAGAGTGTGATGGTGCTATTGAGGATGTTATAAATGAAGCAATAGTTAGTGACTTATATGATTCTCCTATTGAAATTGAACTTTCCAACTTAAATGCTAGTGATAAATTAAAAAAAATAATTAGAGAAGAATTTAAAAATATTAAAGAAATACTAGATTTTGATAAAAAATCCCACGAAATACTTAGAAATTGGTATGTCGATGGGAGATTATTTTATTTCAAAGTAATTGATCAGAAAAAACCTGAAGATGGAATAAAGGATCTAAGGTATATTGATCCTATGAAGATGCGATATGTTAGACAGGAGAAGAAGAAAGGTAAGACTGATTATATGAATGTAAAAATGAATAGTCAGGGTAATAACGAAACAGTTGTGACACCTGAACTTGAAGAATATTTTGTATATACTCCTAAAGCAGTTTATCCAACAGGAAATTTAAGTGGTGGAAATAATGGCAGTAAGGGCGTTAAGATTGCAAAAGATTCTGTCACATATGTTACTTCAGGACTAGTAGATAGAAATAAAGGAACTTGTCTTTCATATCTTCATAAAGCAATCAAGGCACTTAATCAACTTAGAATGATTGAAGATAGCCTTGTAATCTATAGATTATCAAGAGCACCAGAGAGAAGAATATTTTATATTGATGTTGGTAATCTTCCAAAGATTAAAGCAGAACAGTACCTCAAAGAGGTAATGGGTCGTTATAGAAATAAACTGGTATATGATGCAAATACTGGTGAAATTCGTGATGACAGAAAGTTCATGTCTATGATGGAAGATTTCTGGTTACCACGTAGAGAAGGTGGTAGAGGAACAGAAATTACAACACTTCCTGGTGGACAAAATCTTGGTGAACTTGCTGATATTGAGTATTTCCAAAAGAAACTTTATAGAGCATTAGGTGTTCCAGAATCTAGAATTGCTGCAGATGGTGGATTTAATTTAGGTCGTTCATCTGAGATATTAAGAGATGAACTTAAGTTCTCTAAATTTGTAGGACGTTTAAGAAAGCGTTTTGCACATATGTTCACAGATATGCTTAAGACTCAATTAATTCTTAAGAATATCGTTACTCCTGAAGATTGGGAAGTAATTAGTGAGCATATCCAATATGATTTCTTATATGACAATCAGTTTGCTGAATTAAAAGAAACTGAGATGATGAATGAGAGATTAGGAACTCTTGCTACTATTGAACCTTATATTGGTAGGTATTATTCCAATCAATGGGTTCGTAAAAATGTACTTCGTCAAACTGATACTGAAATGATAGAAATGGACGAACAAATAGAACAGGAAATTGAAGATGGTATAATACCAGATCCTAGTGCAATTGATCCAATAACTGGAGAACCATTACCAGCAGAAGGTGATATGGGAATGATGGGTGAAGTCCCAATGGAACCAGAAATTGATGGTGGAATTACTAATGCTCAGTTAGGAAAAGACACTAAGAAGGCAGAGATATAAATAAAGAATAGGATTATATTAAATTTTCATGGAAGAAATCGTCAATTTGATTGCTGCTGATGAAGCAGCATCTGATATCAGTGATAAAATTAAAGACGTATTATATACAAAAGCAGCACAAAGGGTTGATAATTTCAAACCTAATGTAGCGTCTTCTATGTTTGCTGATGCCGAACAACAACCATCCGAGGATCAAGAATAATGGCACATAAACCAGTAGGAAGTGGAGTATCTTTTGCTGTTGCTACGGCATCAGCCACATCTGGCATCATAACTCATTTCACCGATACTGTTAGAGTACATGCACTTGGTGGAGATGCACATGTAGTAGTTGGACTTGATCCTACTGCTCTAAATTCTGACTATTATGTTCCATCTGGTGGAACCGCAACACTAAGTATTGGTAGACCAAAATCACAGAAAGTTGTTGGTGTTACAACAGGAGCAACCACTACAATTGATTTCCCTGGAGGAAGTGGAAGTCCATTTGAAGTCGGAGATAAAGTTCAATTAACTGGAATTGTTCCTACTGATGCTAATGGTGGAACTTCAGGAATAGGACTTACAGTTGTTTCAGTTCTTGATGGTTCCTTCAGTAGTAATTCTAATGGAGATCCTGGATATTTTGGTACGAGACTTACTCTTGCTCATAATACTACCAGTGTGGGACCAATCACTGATGGTGAAGGTGAACTGAGAGATGTTTTCCAGGTAGCAGCAAAAGGAACTGCTTCAGGTTTATATGTTCAACAAGTACAAATTTCAGGAGACGCATAATGAAACTCATTACGGAAGAAATTTCAAGTGTAAAATTTATCACTGAAGGAAAAGGTGCTAAAAAGAAAATGTATATTGAAGGTGTTTTCCTTCAAGGTGAAATAAAAAATCGTAATGGAAGAATGTATCCAGTATCAACTCTTGCAAAGGAAGTTGGTAGATACAATGAGTCTTTTGTGAAGAAAGGACGTGCAGTTGGTGAGTTGGGACATCCCGATGGTCCAACCGTAAACCTTGATCGTGTATCACATAAAATTACTTCTCTTAGACAAGAGGGAAATAATTTTGTAGGTAAGGCACAACTCCTAGAAACACCAATGGGTAAGATTGCAAAATCTCTTATTGCAGAAGGTGTAACTCTTGGCGTTTCTTCTCGTGGTGTTGGTTCATTAAAAGAAGGTAGTGATGGTTGTAAAGTTGTAGGTGAAGATTTCATGTTAGCAACTGCTGCTGATATCGTTGCAGATCCTTCTGCACCTGATGCTTTTGTATCTGGAATTATGGAAGGAAAAGAGTGGATTTGGGAAGGAGGAATTCTTCGTGAACAACTCGCATCAAAGACTAAGAAGTCAATTAATACCTTAGTTGATCAAAATAGACTTGAAGAGCACAAGTTGAATTTATTCAACGATTTCTTATCAAATCTATAAGTTCTATAAATAAATACAGATTAAATTAAATTTTAATAAAAATGTCCGTTGGTAACAATTTACAAGAAATGGAAAACGTAGTAACTAAAAATGCTGCACCTGGAGAACCAATGCAGAAGCTCACCACAGGTGGTACTCCTGCTACTTGGGAGGATCTAGGTGGGCCGACACCAGAGAACTCCAAACCTGATGACAACTCTAATAAGTTGGCAACACCAGGTAAAACTCTTAAACAGGTTAGAGATGTTGTTAATAAAAAAGCAACACCTGGCGATCAAGCAACTCCTAGTGGTAATGCCACTCCAGGAACGCTTAAGCAAGGAGACGAACCAGAAGTGAAGGACGATCAAGAAATTGTTGCCGAGGACGAAGTAACTACAGATGAAGTAGTTGCTGAAGAAGAAACTTCAACTGAAGAAGTAGTTGCTGAAGAAGAAACTACTGAGGAAGAAGTCGTTGCCGAAGAGCAGATAGAAGAAGAGAAAATTGATGTTGAAGAAGACATCAAGGCACTTCTTGAAGGCGAAGAGCTCTCTGAAGAGTTCCAAGACAAGGCACGTACAATTTTTGAAACCGCAATTAAGTCTAAGGTTTCAGAATTAAAAGAAGAACTTAAGAAAGAGTATGAGCAATCATTAACCGAAGAGGTTTCATCTATCAAAGAAGAAATCGAAGATAGATCTGATGCTTATCTTGAATATGTTGCTCAAGAGTGGTTGGAAGAAAATCAACTTGCAGTTGAGCACGGACTTAAGACAGAAATGACTGAATCATTCTTAACTGGAATGAAGAGTCTTTTTGAAGATCATTATGTAACAATCCCTGAAGAAAAATATGATGTACTTAATAGTATGGTAGAAAAACTTGATGAGATGGAAGATAAACTCAACGAGCAAATAAACAAAAATGTTGCTCTAACAAAAAGGTTATCAGAATCGACTGCTGATGTTATCCTAGCGGATGTATCAGAGGGTCTTGCAGTTTCCCAAAAGGAAAAACTTGCTTCTCTTGCCGAAAATGTTGAGTTTGATAGTGAAGAAACATACCGTGAGAAGCTAGGCACATTAAGGGAATCTTATTTCCCAGCTAATCCTGGCACTCCGAGAAACCATTCAGAAAATCTTTCTGAAGGTACCGAGGCACCTCAAGCAGCACCGACTGGCTTGATGGAAACATATCTTCAGACTATGAATAGAGTTTCGAAAAAGTGATTTTTAATTATAAGATCAAACCCAAAACTTTAATTTTTAAATAAAGAGGTAAAAAGCAAATGCAAGCGTTCAACTCTGAACAACTGCAGGAGAAGTGGGCACCAATTCTAGACCATGACGGTCAAGCAAAAATAGAAGATTCTCATAAGAGAATGGTGACTGCAGTTCTTCTGGAGAACCAAGAAAAGATTTTAAAAGAGGAGCAAGAGTTTCTTAATGAGGCAGCACCGACTAACTCAACAAACTCTACTCACATCAAGAACTTCGACCCAGTACTTATTAGTCTGATTCGTCGTGCAATGCCAAACTTGGTCGCATATGACCTAGCTGGTGTTCAACCAATGAATGGTCCTACTGGACTTATCTTCGCAATGCGTTCTAAGTACGCTACTCAAGGCGGCGAAGAAGCATTCTACAACGAAGCAGATACAGCATTCTCTGGTCAGTCAGCAGGATTCAATAAGACTTCTGGATGGACTCAAGGAGCAGTTGGTTTAGGTACAACTAACCAACAGGGTTCTAACCCAAGTGCTCTTGACGGAACATTCCCTGCTACTGCTGATGCTACTACCTACAACGTAGGTGAGGGTATGACCACTGGTGAGGCTGAAGCTCTTGGAGATGCCAGTGACAACAACTTCAACCAGATGGCATTCTCAATCGAGAAAGTCACGGTTACTGCGAAGTCACGTGCCCTAAAAGCTGAGTACTCATTAGAGCTTGCTCAAGACTTAAAAGCAATCCACGGATTGAATGCAGAGGCAGAACTTGCCAACATTCTTTCTACTGAGATTCTTGCTGAGATCAACAGAGAAGTTATTAGAACAATCTATAACGTTGCTGTTCCTGGTGCTCAGGCTAATGTTGCCACAGGTGGTACATTCGACCTAGACATCGACTCAAATGGTAGATGGTCAGTTGAGAAGTTCAAGGGACTTATTTTCCAGATCGAAAGAGATGCTAACGCTATCGCACAGCAAACTCGTCGTGGAAAGGGTAACATGATCCTCTGCTCTGCTGATGTTGCTTCTGCACTCACAATGGCAGGTGTTCTTGATTACACCCCTGCACTTAATGCTAACCTTAATGTTGATGACACAGGCAATACATTTGCTGGTGTACTTCAAGGTAAGTATAAAGTATACATCGACCCTTATGCTGCTAACGTTGCTGCTAACCAGTACTACGTTGCAGGTTATAAAGGTTCTTCACCTTATGATGCTGGTTTATTCTACTGCCCTTACGTTCCTCTACAGATGGTTCGTGCAGTTGGAGAAAACACATTCCAGCCAAAAATCGGGTTTAAGACTCGTTACGGAATCGTTGCTAACCCCTTCGCCCGTGGTGCTTCTCTCGATAATCCTGGTGTTATCGCACGTAATAGTAACAAGTACTATCGTCGTGTTAAGGTCACAAACCTTATGTAAGAAGAAAGGAAATATATCCTTTTTCACAAAGACCCCTTTACAGGGGTCTTTTTTTATGTTACTATATAATACACGGACAACGAAAGAAGTCCAGTTTTGCTGAAAAGTAAAACAACCCAGTAAACTAAACCGAAAGGAGGAAATACCATGTCTAACATGGATGAACTTCGCTACCTTAAAGATGTGGCGAATGACCCTGCACTTGAAAATGCACGAAGAAAATTCAAGAAGGGTGTCAAAAAACTTAGAAAAAGATTAAAGAGAGGTATAAGAAAAGCCTCAATATTAAAAATAAAAAGAGAGTGGCAAAGAAATATTAGCGGTAATGCTATTGTCAAATATGACCAATTTGATCCACAACTTGCAACCATTTTAGTTGTATCAGTTAGACCTGAACATCTTGGTGGTGATGTCTTACTTATTGATGGACAACACACTGGTATGATGGATCTTCTTGGTGAGTGCGATCATGAGCATGATACCTTAGAGTTACATCATTCTTCTACTGCATCTATAGAGGAAGTTGAAGCAGCAGAAGCAACACTCTATAAAGCATTAAATACACAGAATAAGAAACTATCCAAATTAGATATTATTCGTGTGGATTTATTCCTTGATCAACCATATGCAATTCTGTTTAACGGTATTTTAACTCTTTGTAAGTTAAATATTGATGGAATGGGTGATGCAGATGGAGACGTTGTTCCTGGTTCTGGTACAAGATTTATCAGTACTGTTGAGACTTATGGTAAAGATTTCTCATCCTATATTAGTAGATCAGTATCATTTATGCGTGATAACTGGGGTACTGAAGATAACCCATTAAAAGAATTACGTGATGATATGATCTATGGACTCACTACACTTTTCGTTTTCCTTGACTATGCAGGAAGAGTTGAGGGTGGAACTGAAAATGGATTGAATGGTAAAAAGAAGAAGATTCTTCAATGGATGAACTCTGAAATGTGTAAAACATCAATGAGAAAATATACCAACAATACAGCAGGTGGTCATGTTCATTTCAAAGTTGTTTACAACATCATTGAAGAATATAATTATTGGGCAGAGGCACAGGAGAAGACTCTGACAATTGGTAAAGACTACTTACATAGGAATGGTATTTGGGATCCTACTAAATTCTTATCAAAAGAAGATAAGAGGGAGTTGCCTTCTTTTCCAAAAGATATTAAATAAATATAGAGGGGGGTTTTAAGACCCCCTCTTTTTTTGTCTAAATACAAATAAAAGTAGTATTACCATGAAACCTACTCCAAAAGAACATCAAGAGGCACTTGACCGTCATGCTAGAATAGTGAAACATCTTATTGATGAAGGTTATGCCGAGAATGAAGAATTTGCTGATAAGATTATTATGGGTATGAGCGAACAGTGGTTTAATATTATTGTTGACTAATGAAAGAGTTTGATAAATTTATTGAAGAGGCTGCTACTAAAAGATGTCCTTCAGGAAAATATTGGTGTTTTACTGATAAAAAATGTAAAAAGATTCCTCTTGGATACCATGTAGGTAGAGGAGGATATGTTGAGCCAGATGATGATGGTGGTGAAAATGGTAAGAAAAATGGTTCCAATGGAAATGGTGGTAATGGTAATGGTAACGGTGGTGGAAATGGTAATGGTGGAAACGGTGGAGGCGGTAACGGAGGCTAGAAATGGCAACAGTATTTGATAATCAGATACAGAATAGAAATTTTCTATCACCAATTGGATTTAAATTTACTTTAGCAAAAGAACCTAAAGTAAGTTTTTTTTCCAATTCTGCTAGAATACCTGAAATTGTATTGGGAACTGCAATACAACCAAGTTATTTAAAGGATGTTGATGTTCCTGGTGATAAGTTACAATATGGTGATTTTGCATTAAGATTTTTAGTTGATGAAGAACTTGAGAATTATATGAAAATCCATAATTGGATGACAGGTTTAGGATATCCAGAAACTACAAAAGAATATAAAGATTTAACAACTAACGTTGATGGATTGAGAGATTCAAAAGAAGCATTCAGTGATGGTTCTTTACATATATTGAATAGTAATTATAGAGATATTGCTATTGTAAAATTTAATGATTTATTCCCTATCGGATTAACTTCATTAGACTTCGAAGCAACAGATACTGATGTCAACTACTTTACAGCAGAGGTAGTTTTCAAGTATACTGTGTATAATATAGTTGCATCTGACGGACGTACTCCTTTATGAATCTTGATAAAATTCAGGAGATGTGGCAGAGAGATTCTGTCATTGACCCTGATAATCTACATGATGAATCACTAAAAATTCCTCAATTACATTCCAAGTATTATACTGTTTATAATACGATTACTTTATTGCGTGAAAAAGCAAGAGACACATATAATAGAGTAAGATTAGAAAGATATAATTACTACACAGGAAAGGCAGAACCAGAGGTGTATGCCGAAGAACCATTTCCGTATAAGGTTAGAGAGAAAGATGCAATACAGAGGCATCTGGAAGCAGATGAGAAGCTAACAACTTTAGATCTTAAGATAAGATATTATGATGCTACTTTAAAATTTCTTGAAGAGATTATTAAAACAATATCTAATCGTACATATCAAATCAAAAATGCTATAGAATGGCATAAATTTCAAACTGGATTTGGATGATTAAAAAATTAATTTCAACAGAAGATCCTTTACTGCATAAAAAAATAAAAAATTGTAGTTATAATTTGGATCGATCAAAACTTTCATACACATTAAATGAAAATATGTTTCATCATAATGGAGTAGGACTTTCTGCCAATCAAATAGGAATAGAAGAAAGAGTATTTGTTATGATTTCTGATATGGAATTACAAGAAACTATTACATGTTTCAATCCAAAAATTATAAAAGAATCTAAAGATAAGGTAGTTATGGAAGAAGGTTGTTTATCCTATCCAGAATTATTTTTAGAAATATCACGTCCTAGTTCTATAGTAGTAAAATATGAGGATGAATCAAAAGAAAAACATAAAAAGAAGTTAACTGGATTTATAGCAAGAATTTTTCAACACGAATATGACCATATGGAGGGTATTGACTTTACTCAGAGAACTTGAATAAATATTTCCGAATGAACATTATGTTATGTCCCATTTGGTTATATCGAAGAAAAATGAAGTTAATCTTCATATATCTTCAGAACAACATGTTTATTATGAATTAGCAGATCAGTTTACTTTTGAAGTACCTGGTGCAAAGTTTTCACCTGCATATAAAAAGAAATATTGGGATGGTAAAATAAGATTATTTAATACTCAGAAAGGAGAAATATATGTTGGATTATTGGATAGAGTAATACAATTTTGTAAAGATCATGGATATACTTACGAATTTAAAGACAGTAAACATTATGGTACTCCTTTTGAAATTAATGAGAATATATCAAAAGAAGGTGTTAAGGATTATATGACTGCTATTTCTAGGCACAAACCTAGAGATTACCAAGTTGAGGGAGTATACGACGCTCTAAGACATAATAGAAAGCTGTTGATATCCCCAACTGCATCGGGAAAGTCTCTGATGATCTATGCGATTGTAAGATACTTTGTTGAGACAGGGAAAAATACTCTGATAGTTGTTCCGACGACTTCCCTAGTAGAGCAGATGTATAAAGATTTTGCAGACTATGGCTGGGACGTAGGTTCATGGTGTCATAAGATATACGCAGGTAAAGAAAGAGAGACGGACTCTCAAGTCATTATTACTACTTGGCAATCAATCTATAAACTCCCCAGAAATTATTTTGAGAGATTCTCTGTTGTAGTTGGGGATGAGGCACACCAATTTAAATCAAAATCACTTATATCTATAATGACTAAGTTAGCAGATGCTAAGTATCGTTACGGATTTACAGGAACTCTTGATGGAACACAGACACATAAATGGGTTCTTGAGGGATTGTTTGGACCTTCCTATAAGATCATAAAAACTGACGAGTTAATGAAGAAGGGGCATCTTGCTAAACTGGATATCAATGTACTTCTATTGAAACACCCACCGAATAAATTTGAAAACTTTGAACAAGAAGTTCAATATATCATTGGACATAACCGTAGAAATAATTTTATTAAAAATCTTGCTCTTGATTTAAAAGGTAATACTTTGATTTTATATGCAAGAGTAGAAGGTCATGGTGAACCACTATATGAATTAATAAATAATAATAACACGATTGAAAATCGTCATGTCTTTTTTATTCACGGTGGTGTAGATACAGAAAATAGAGAAAAGGTTCGTGAAATTACAGAAAATCAAGAGAATGCAATTATTGTTGCTTCTTACGGAACATTCTCAACTGGAATTAACATTAAAAACCTTCATAATGTAATTTTTGCTTCACCTTCCAAATCCAGAATAAGAAATCTTCAATCAATAGGAAGAGTACTTAGAAAAGGAAATAGAAAAGTTAGAGCAACTTTATATGATATTGCTGATGATATTAGTTACAAATCAAGGAGAAATTACACTTTAAATCATTTAATAGAAAGAATTAAAGTATATAATGAAGAAAATTTCAATTATGATATAGTAAACATACCGCTTAAGAACTAATGGGAGAAGAATTTTATAGCATAATAAAATTGGTATCAGGAGAAGAAATCTTTTCTCTTGTATCTATAGATGATAATGATGAGGATCCTATTATTATTTTACAAAATCCTATTATCATGAAAATGTTTACTAATAGTACTGGATCTCATATTAAAGTTAAACCTTGGATTGAATTATCTCAAGAAGATTTCTTTATGATAAGATCAGATAAAATAATTACTATGACCGAAACTAGAGATGATAGATTAATACAAATATACAATGATTTTATACAAGAAGAGGAAATTATAGAAATTCATAGTTCAACTGGATATACAAAACCTTCTACAAGTATGGGATATATATCTTCTGTAAAAGATGCTCGTAAGAAACTAGAGAGCTTATTTAATAAAAATATTAATAGTAAAGAAAGCTAATTATTTCCCTCGAACCTCCACAAAGGTTATTGTACTGATATTTGACTACCTTGTCAAGCTTTAAGTTTTGTGATATAATAAAAACAATTAACAAAACGGAAACTCCAATGCCATGCCTAGAAAAAAGACGGAACATTATGTAAATAACAAAGAATTGTTGGAGGCGATGATTGTTTATAGAGGCAAAGTTGCAATAGCAAGAGAAGCATTTATAAAAAAATACCCTGATAAAGAACCACCAAAGTCTGGTCCATGGGAGGGTAAACCACCCATACCGAACTATCTTGGTTCTTGTTTTTTAAAGATTGCTACTCATTTGTCGTATAAACCGAACTTTGTTAATTACATGTTTCGTGAGGATATGATTTCTGACGGCATTGAAAACTGTGTTCAGTATATTCATAACTTCGATCCAGAGAAATCTAGAAATCCTTTTGCATACTTTACTCAAATTATTCATTATGCATTTCTCCGCAGAATACAAAAAGAGAAAAAGCAATTAGATATTAAAACAAAGATTATTGAAAAGAGTGGATTTGATGAAGTTATGATGGTTGATGATACGGCATTATCTGGTAGTAATGCTGAATATAATACAATTAAAGATAATATACAGTATCGCAATAATAACCGATGAAGGTTGCTATTATAACTGATACCCATTATGGGGCTAGGAAGGGTTCGAAGTATCTTCATGATTACTTTGAACTTTTTTATCGTGATGTGTTTTTTCCTACCTTAGAAAAGGAAGGAATAACAACTGTGATACATATGGGAGATATATTTGATAGTCGTAAGGCAATAGATTTACAAACTCTTGAGTGGTCTAAGAGAGTTGTATTGGAACCACTTAAAAAATATAAGGTTTATTTAACTATTGGTAATCATGATTGTTATTATAAGAATACTAACGATGTAAATTCTCCTGAATTATTATTAAAAGATTATAAAAATATTAAAATCTATTCAAAAGCAACAGAAATTTCTTTAGATAAATTAAAGATTCTCTTTTTACCTTGGATTAATTCTGAAAATTATGAAGATACATATTCAGTTATTAAAAAATCTAAAGCAAAAATTGCCATGGGTCATCTTGAATTAAATGGATTTAAGGCAACTCGTGGACATATGATGGAAACTGGTATGGATATAGGAATATTTGATAAATTTGAAAAAGTATTTTCTGGACATTTCCATACTAGATCTACTGATGGTAAGATATTTTATTTGGGTAATCCATATGAGATGTTTTGGAATGATGTGAATGATCCAAGAGGATTTCATATCTTTGATACAGAGACATTAGTGCAGACTCCAATTAATAATCCATATAAATTATTTTATAATATCTATTATGAAGATACTAATCATAAATTGTTTAATGCTACTGAATATAAGAGTAAGATTGTAAAAATTATTGTTCGTAAAAAATCAAATCCTAAAGATTTTGAAAAATTTATTGATAAGTTATATTCTGCTGGTGTTCAAGAATTAAAGATTATTGAAAATTTTGATATTCATGAAAATGAAGATTTTGATATAGATGAAGATGAAAATACTCTTTCAATTTTGAATCGATATATTGATGAATCTGAATTTGAATTTGATAAAACTTTTATTAAAGATATTTTTCAAGATCTTTATAGGCAAGCTTGCGAGGTAGAATAATGTGGCTTTTAACTCTTAGAGATGGTAAAGATGAAGGTGCCTATGCTGTACAGGATAAGCATGGACATAAAGTTTTATTTTTATTTGAAGAAGAGGATGATGCCACAAGATATGCTATGATGCTTGAAGACCAAGAAGAAAAGGAAATGGTCGTAATGGAAGTTGATGATGAACTTGCATTAAAAACTTGTAAATTGCATAGTTATAAGTATGCAGTTATTACTCCTGATGACATTGTAATTCCTCCTAAAACTAAAAAATGATAACCTTTCAAAAGATTAAGTGGAAAAATTTTCTAAGTACTGGTAATAACTGGACTGAAATAGATTTTCAACAATATAATACTAATCTTATTATTGGTACAAATGGTGCTGGTAAATCCACTATGTTGGATGCTCTTACCTTTGCATTATTCAATAAACCATTTCGTAAAATTAATAAAGGGCAATTAATCAATACTTCAAATGAAAGGGATTGTATGGTAGAGATTAATTTCTCTGTAAATAGTAGGGATTATATTGTTAGACGTGGAATAAAACCAAATATATTTGATATAGAAGTAAATGGAACTCTTCTTCATAAAGAAGCAGATGATCGTACTAATCAAAAAATATTAGAAGAAACTATATTAAAAGTAAATTATAAATCTTTTACTCAAATTGTAATCTTAGGTAGCAGTACCTTTGTTCCTTTCATGCAGCTGACGGGTACTAATCGTAGAGAAGTTATTGAAGATCTTTTAGATATCCGTATTTTCTCTGCAATGAATAATATTATTAAAGAAAAGATTCGTTCGCAAAAAGAACAGGTAAGATCTCTTGATCTTAAGAAAGATAATCTTAAAGATAAGATGTCTATGCAGAAAAATTTTATTAAGGAATTGGAAGAACAGGGTAAGAATAGTATTGAAGAGAAGAATGATAAAATTAAAGTATTAGCAGTTGAAGTAGATACTCATATTGAGCATAATGAATTAAAAGAATCTGATATTTCTGAGTTAATTAAGAAACAGGAAACTGTTACTGGTGCCTCTGAAAAGTTAAAGAAACTAAACACTCTTAAAGGTAAAATTACTCAAAAAGTAGCAACAATTACTAAAGAGCATAAGTTTTTCACAGATAATACGGTGTGTCCTACTTGTAGTCAAAACATAGAAGAAGAGTTTCGTGTAAATAGAATTACCGACGTTCAAGATAAGGCAAAGGAGCTCAAGAAGGGTTATCAAGATCTGGAAGAGACTATAAAGTTAGAATCGGAGAGAGAACGTCACTTCACCCAACTATCAGAGGATATTACTAAACTCAACCATGACATTTCTCAAAACAATACTCGTATCAGTCTCAACCAAAGACAAATCCGAGATCTTGAAGAAGAAGTTCAAAGAATTACCGAACAGTTTAAAAACAGAAATACTGAACATGAGAAGTTAGTAGAGTTTAAAGAGAATCTCCAAAACACTATAGAAAATCTATCCTCAAGAAGAGAAGAAATCACTCACTATGATTTTGCATATTCTTTATTGAAGGATGATGGAGTAAAGACAAAGATAATCAAGAAGTATCTACCTTTTATAAATCAACAGGTGAATAGATACTTACAGTTGATGGATTTCTATATCAATTTCACATTGGATGAAGAGTTTAATGAAACGGTAAAATCACCGATTCACGAAGACTTCTCATATTCATCTTTCAGTGAGGGTGAGAAGATGAGGATTGACTTAGCATTACTCTTCACATGGAGAGAAGTTGCCAGAGTCAAGAACTCTGTGAATACAAATCTTCTTATCATGGATGAGGTATTTGATAGTTCCCTTGATGGTTTTGGAACTGATGAGTTCCTTAAGATTATTAAGTTTGTCATCAAAGATGCTAACATTTTTGTGATCTCCCATAAGTCCGATCTACATGATAAATTTGACAATGTGGTAAAATTTGATAAGATAAAAGGATTCTCCCGTATGGTGTCATGAACACTCCAAACTGGCAACACCACTCCAAGAAGGAAGCCAAACGAAAACTTAAACCACAGGCACTACGTGCCTCAAGAGAAAGACGCAGACAGTTGATAAAGCGTCTACTGAACCCTGCCAACGGTAGGGTTTCGTCGTATAATGGATTCATAATCAACAGAACACATGATAGTAAAGCACGAAATCAAATCACAACTTGCTAAACTTCTTGCCACAGAAGATTTAATAGTAGAGCATAAAGTCGTTCAAACTGCTGAGTTTAATGTTCATACTCGTGTTCTAACTCTTCCTAAGTGGGATAGAGCAAGCAATAATGTATATGATGCATTGGTGGCACATGAGGTGGGACATGCTCTTTATACACCTGATAGGAATTGGTACAAGGAAATACAGATACCCCCTTCATTTGTGAATATTGTAGAGGATGTAAGAATTGAGAAGTTGATGAAGAGAAGGTATGCAGGACTTGCTAAATGTTTTTATACAGGATATAATGAACTTAATGATGATGACTTCTTTGATATAGATGGTAGAGATCTTACTGATTTTAATATTGCTGATAGGGTTAATCTACATTTCAAGGTTGGTGCGTGGAATGATGTACCTTTTTCAGTTTCTGAAAAGGAGATTGTCAGTTTAGTTGCTAATACAGAAACTTTTGATGATGCATTAGAAGTTGCTAAAAAACTATATGAATATTGTAAGCAAGAGTTAGAAGATAAGCAGAAAGAAGAATTTGAAACTGAAGAAGATAATGGTGATGAAGTTGATTTAAATATAAATGCTAATAATTCTGAAAAAGATTGTGAAGAAGGTGAGGAAGAGGAATTAGATTATCAAACTAAATCACAAGATATGGGAGGTGGTGAAGGACAATCTGAACCTCAACCTCAGTCTCAAGGTGGATTTGAAAATGAACCAGAAGTAGAGACTGCTAGTTCTTTAGAAGAAGCACTTAAAGATCTTACTAATACACAAAATAATCTTGAGAATACTTATTTTGAATTACCTAAGTTAAATTTAAAAAAGGTTATTATTAGTAATGAATTTGTACATAATAATCTTAATGTATCTTGGATTGAGCAAGAGAAAGAACATAAAAAAATGTTGGAGGAAAGAAATTTTCAGTATCATGACATTTATGATGAAGTTGATAGTAAGTTTGTAGAATTTAAAAGAAATGCACAAAAAGAAGTCAATTATTTGGTCAAAGAGTTTGAGTGTAAGAAAGCTGCTAGTTCTTATGCACGTGCCACTACTGCAAGAACAGGTGTTTTAGATACTGCTAAGTTACATACTTATAAATTTAATGATGATTTATTTAAAAAAGTAACTACTCTTGCTGATGGTAAGAATCATGGATTAGTATTTGTTCTTGATTGGTCTGGTTCAATGGCTGAGGTGATGCTTGATACTCTTAAGCAACTTTACAATCTATTGTGGTTCTGTAAGAAGGTTAATATTCCATTTGAAGTTTATGCTTTTACAAATGAACATCCTCCAGTTGAAGACACATTCCATAGACTTGCTTATGAGAAGAAAGAAGGTTTAGCTCTTGTTCCAGAATGTTTTTCTATGATGAATTTATTCACTAGCAAAACTAGAACTAAAGAATTAGAAGTTCAAATGAAAAGTATTTTTAGATTGGCATGTTTATTTGGTCATCAAATTTATACTCAATATCATATGCCTATTGGAATGAATCTTTCTGGAACTCCATTAAATGAAGCAATTATTTCTCTTCATCAAATACTTCCACAATTTAAGAATGAGAATAATGTAGAAAAAGTCCAGTGTGTAATTCTTACAGATGGTGAATCTGCACCATTACAGTATAGTAAAGAATTTCAACGTGATTATGATCATGAACCATGGATGGGAAGTCAGTATGTTAGTGATAGATGTGTATTGCGTAATCGCAAGACAGGTTATACTTATTCCTGTGAGGGATTAGGACGTTGGGCAGATGTTACGGATTTGTTACTAAAAAATTTGAGACAAACTTTTCCTAATACAAATCTTATTGGAATTAGAGTTCTTGCTAATAGAGATGCTGGCCAATTTGTTAGAGAGTATGCTGGATATGAAGATAATACATATGACATAATAATGAAGAGATGGAAAAAGGAAAGATCATTTACGATTAAAAATTCAGGTTATCATTCTTACTTTGGATTATCTGCAACTGCACTTGCTAATGAGGATGAGTTTGAGGTTCAACAAGATGCTACAAAAGCACAAATCAAAAGAGCTTTTGTAAAAAGTCTTAAGACTAAGAAAATGAATAAAAAAATACTTGGCGAATTTATAGAATTAGTGGTATAATGACAGTATGAATATTTTTGTTACCCATCCTGATCCACATGTATCGGCAAAAGTATTGCCTGACAAGCATGTGGTCAAGATGCCCTTAGAGACATGTCAGATGCTCTCTATTGTATTTTCACACTGGTATTATGACTGGGGTGATGATTTAGTTAAAAAGAAAGATGGAACCTCTTATTCAGTTAAGAAGGGTGCTTTTCGTAATCATCCGTGCACCCAGTGGGCAGCAGCAAGTATATTCAATACTGCATGGTTGATACAACATGGATGTGCTTTATCTGGTGAGTATACTCATCGTTATGGTAAAGTTCATGGATGTGCTGATGCCTTGTTTGAGGCAAAGAAAACATTTCATAAATTCGCAGGAGAAGTAATTACATGTTATTGTATGGTAGAATCATTCACTCGTGCTATGCCTGATGAGTATAAACATGACACAAGCATTGACACTTTTACTGCTTACAAGAATTACATTAGCAGCAAACCTTGGGTTGCATCTAATTATCTTCGTGACCCATCCAGACAGCCAGATTGGGTCCAATAATTAAAGTGTCTACTGGGGGTACTATACCCCCTTTTTTATTGGTATACTACGTATATAAATAAATCACTAAATCATGACTTTCGAATTAAAAATGACAGAACAACAAGCAATTGATGGACTTAGAAGCACCTTTGGAAATGAGTTTGTTGCTGCTGATGTTCGTGGTTTTTGTGCTGCTAATAATATTGGATACTCAACTGTTACTAAGAAAATACAGAAATATAAAGTATCAAAAGGTAAGTGGAATCTAGAAGTTACTACTAAAGTGGTAGAAGATATTGAAAAATCATTTAATGCTCCTGCGGTTGAACCTGTTATTGAACAAAATTTAATACCAGAAAAAGATGAAACATTTGTTAAATTTGGACCATTTACCGATGTTAGAAAAATTATACAAAGTAATCTTTTTTATCCTACTTTTATCACTGGACTTTCTGGGAATGGAAAGACATTTGGAGTTGAGCAAGCATGTGCTCAACTAGGACGTGAACTTATACGTGTAAACATTACTATAGAAACAGATGAAGATGATCTCATTGGCGGCTTCCGTCTTGTTGACGGTGCCACCATCTGGCACGACGGACCAGTTATTCAAGCTCTCAACAGAGGAGCTATCTTGCTCCTTGACGAAATCGACCTTGCCTCAAACAAAATCCTCTGCCTCCAAAGCATCCTTGAGGGTAAAGGAGTTTTCCTTAAAAAAATTGGAAAGTTCATCCAACCAAAGGCGGGTTTCAACATCATCGCAACCGCAAACACTAAAGGTAAAGGTTCAGATGATGGACGATTTATTGGAACTAACGTGCTTAATGAAGC